>Ga0302292_1000603_pt1 | contig 25123 bp, 26 predicted proteins | sample III_Fen_N2_1_FD_194553 | JGI IMG/M metagenome (GOLD analysis project Ga0302292, IMG submission 194553) | Peat permafrost microbial communities from Stordalen Mire near Abisko, Sweden - III_Fen_N2_1 | ecosystem: Environmental > Terrestrial > Soil > Wetlands > Permafrost | place: Sweden: Abisko...
ATGTTTGTTCGTCAAGCTTCTGGCTTGTTTTTTTCAAAAGCAAATCCCGATAAAGTTAATTATTTGGAAAAGTATTTAATTAAATGGGATGTGTTTGAACAATTGTGGAAGGTTCGTTATTCCGAATATCCTTATCAAACGCAAGCTACTGTTGAACCTGGATGGGCAGGAAAGATGGCATGTCCAAGTGATGCTCAATGGAATTTTTTAAAACAAAATTATGGCTATGAATCACTCAATGGCTACATCTTTGGCGATAATCTTTGGAAATTCCTAAAAGATGTGCAAGATCCTGCTTGGGCTGCACAGTATAGTAGTTTGAAGTAAGTTATTGTCTCCTTAAATAAACGAATAAAAAAACTCCGAAGCTAATTACAACTTCGGAGTTTTTTATTCAATATTCAATCGATTACATAAATTCATCGAAGAAGTCATTTCCTTTGTCATCGCAAATGATGAATGCAGGGAAATCAACTATTTGAATTTTACGAACGGCTTCCATTCCTAAATCTTCGAAATCGACTAATTCTACTTTTTTGATACTGTCTTTTGCTAAGATAGCAGCAGGTCCACCAATTGAACCAAGGTAGAATCCACCAAATTCTTTACAAGAATCGCGAACTACCGATGAGCGGTTTCCTTTTGCAACCATTATCATCGATCCACCTAGAGACATAAATCCGTTAACATACGAGTCCATGCGACCAGCTGTTGTTGGTCCAAAACTTCCCGATGCCATTCCAGCAGGAGTTTTTGCAGGACCAGCATAATATACAGGATGATTTTTGAAATATTCTGGCATTGGTTTGCCTTCGTTCAACATTTGTTGAATACGAGCATGAGCAATATCGCGAGCTACAATTAAAGTTCCTTTTAATCGTAAACGTGTTTTTACAGGGTATTGGCTCAATATTTCACGAACCTTTTCCATTGGTTGGTCAAGATCGATATCTACTGGATCAAGAAATTGTAATTCGTATTCTGGTAAATATTTTGCAGGATTTTTTTCCATTTCTTCAATGAAAAGTCCTTCAGAAGTAATTTTTGCTTTAATGTTACGGTCGGCACTACAGCTAATTCCCATTCCAACTGGACATGATGCAGCGTGACGAGGTAGGCGAATAACACGAACATCGTGAGTTAAATATTTCCCACCAAACTGAGCACCCATGCCAAATTTTTCGCACATTTCTTGCAATTTAGTTTCCCAAGCTGTATCGCGAAATGCTTGACCGCCCATGTTGCCTTCTGTTGGAAGATTGTCGAGATAACCTGCTGATGCAAGTTTAACGGTTTTTAGGTTCATTTCAGCTGATGTTCCACCAATTACAATAGCTAAATGATAAGGAGGACAAGCTGCTGTACCAAGATATTTGATTTTATCTTTTAATAGCTTTGTTAACGATTGCTCATTTAATAAAGCTGGAGTTTCTTGGTATAAATAGGTTTTATTTCCCGATCCGCCACCTTTGGTAACAAACAAGAATTCGTATTTGTCGCCTTTTTCTGCATAAATATCTATTTGTGCTGGAAGATTTGTGCCCGAGTTTTTTTCTTCGAACATTTTTAATGGCACTATTTGCGAGTAACGAAGATTTCTTTCTTGGTAAGTATTGAATATACCTTTTGAAATATACTGAGCATCATCAGAACCAGTCCAAACGTTTTCACCTTTTTTAGCTACAACAGTTGCAGTTCCAGTATCTTGGCATGTTGGCAATTGACCTTCAGCCGAAACAATTTGATTTTTAATCATTGTAAGAGCAACAAAACGATCGTTATCGCTAGCTTCTGGATCTTTTAAAATTTTCGTTAATTTTTCCATGTGAGCTGGACGTAAATAGAACGAAACATCAGCAATTGCTTCTTGAGCAAGTAGTTCAAGACCTTTAGGGTCTACCTTTAAGATTTTCTTTCCCTCGAATTCAACAGTCGACACATAATCTTTCGTTACTAGACGGTACTGCGTTTTATCTTCGCCGAGTGGAAATGGTTTTTGGTATAAAAAATCAGCCATTATTTAAAAGTATTTATTTGATATTTAGGTTTTTATTAAAAACAATTTAATGCAATGAAGGTAATAATTAATGGATTACAAAAAAAGAGTTATCGATTTTTTTTATAACTTTGCGAAGAATTTTAAAGGAAAAGTAAATACTAGTTAAAAACGTAAAAAACAAAAGATGAAAAAAATTTTAATTGCATTAACAATTGCTTCTGTTCTATTTAGTTGCAACAGAATGTCTGAAGATCAAATTAAAAAATTAGAAGCTCAACGCGATAGTTTAGCAAAATCTACTGAATCAAGAGATTCATCAATCAACCAATTCCTTTTGGCATTTAACGAGATTGAAGGAACTTTAAATGATATTAAAGAAAAAGAGAAAATTGTAAATGTTTCTGCTCCAGGAGAACTTTCTCAATCGCAAAAGGATCAAATTCAAAGCGATATCTTAGAGATGTACAAAAAAATAAAAATGTACAAAAGCAAAATCTCTAAAATGCAACGTCAATTCAAATCGATGAACATCAAAATCGGTCAAATGAAAAAGATGATTGCTCGTCTTGAAGCTACTATTAAAGAAAAAGATGCTGAAATTGACGCATTAAGAATTAAGCTAACGGGAATGAATATTGTTAATGATAGCTTGTTTAAAAATATTGATGCATTAAATGCTAAAAATGATCAACAACAAGAAGTTATTGTTGAAAAAACATCTAAGCTTAATCGTGCATTCTTTGTTATTGGAACTAAAAAAGAATTAATTGAAAAAGGAATTCTTGACAAAAAAGGAATTTTAGGAAAAGTTGAATTGAAAAGCGATTTGAATAAAGAATACTTTACACAAATTGATGTAACTAAAACAAGTGGAATTCCAGTATTTTCAGCTAAAGCTCAAATACTTTCGGTACATCCATCAAAATCGTATACATTGCATAATGGAGGTTCAAAAATCGACAGCCTTAAAATTTCTGATGCTGAAGAGTTTTGGAGCGTATCAAAATATTGTGTGATTGTGGTTGAGTAATTCAAACATAATAAAATAGTAAAAGGGCAAACAGATTTAAATGTTTGCCCTTTTCTTTTTTATCAAAGACTAGCTTTGGCTAAGATGTAATATGGTAGGAAACTCTTATTTACAATTCTTGAAATGCTTCAATTCTTTTCCATTGCTCCAAAGGATTTGGACTTTCCCAAACTGAGCCAATAGTTGCTACACCTTCAAATCCCATTTGCTTGCATTGTGGAATATTTTCGGGACTTATACCTCCTAATGCAATAAAAGACGAGCGACGAAGTCGAGCTAAAAACTGTTGTAAAGCATCGTGCTGATATGCTTGATGATGATCTTTTTTTGAAATACTATTGAAAATAGGACTGAGAAATGCATAATCATAGGTTTCGTCCACCATTCCAGCTTCACAAAAACCATGTACAGAAATACTTTTTTGAATAGGCAAATGCTCTAATTCATAAAATTCGTCGCGATTGTTAGCCGTGCAATGAATACCACGGAGATTATAATCTAAAGCCAACGAATAATGAGAATGGAGCACAATCCTATTGCGATATTCTACAGGAATCGATTCGAGAAACTGTTTCAAATCATCTCGCGAACTTTCAGGTTTGCGTAAATGGAAATACTGTAAATTAGCTTCGAAAAGAGATAGCAATATTTTGGTTTCCTCTTTGAAATACAGAGGTTGCGATATAAGTATAGTTTTAAACATCGTTTTTTTTGTAAAAGTAAAACAAAAAAAGCCATCCCAAAAGGAATGGCTTTCAATATATTGAATGAAAGATTATTTTACTCTTTCCATGTATTCGCCAGTAGTACCGTTGATTTTTACTTTATCGCCGGTGCTTAAGAATAAAGGAACACGAATTTCAGCTCCTGTATCTATTGTTGCTGGTTTCAACGTGCGTGTAGCAGTATCACCTTTAATACCATTTTCGGTATAAGTAATTTCAACTTCAACCGATGCTGGTGGTTCAGCATAAACAGCTTCTTCACCTTCGAACGAAACTTGAATCATAATATTTTCTTTCAAATATTTGATGCTATCTCCAAGTAATTCTACTGGTAAATTGAATTGCTCAAATGTTTCAGGATCCATACATACAATGCTCGAACCATCGTTATATAAATATTGTTGTGGACGCGACATGATACGAACAATCTCGATGTTTTCATCAGGACGAAAACGTTGCTCAATCAATTTTCCCGTTTTAAGGTTACGGAATTTTACTTGATAAAAAGCTCTTAAGTTTCCTGGTGTACGGTGCTCATACTCAAGAACTGAAGCTAACTCATTATTATAACGAACAAATGTTCCTTTTGAAATATCTGATACTTTTGCCATAAACGTAATTATTTTCTGCAAAAGTACTTAGCTTTTTTTGTTTTCCAAAATATTGTTCAATTTTAAATATCCAAATTGCTAAAAACAAAAAGAGAAACCAAATTTCTTTGATTTCTCTTTGTCTACAATTCTTTAAAAGTCTATTTAGAGCTTGACTTTTTTGATTTTGATTCACCTTTTTTGCAGCATTTTTTATCGCCACTTTTTTTGCAACATTTTTTTGTTGTGTCCGATTTAACTTCGGTTTTTTCTTTCTTTTGAGTCGATTTTGGTTGTTGAGCCATTGCTACAGACATTCCAAATAATGCAACTAATCCTAATGCTAATACCTTTTTCATACTTTTAATTTTTAATTTAATACTTATTAATCTTTGACAAGAAGTGTGCCAATTCATTTCAAAAAATATATTGTTTTTGTAAAAATATTTTACCTTTACCATGTCGATTGAAAAAACATATATTTAGAGATATTTCAATCACAATTAAGAGGTTAAAAAATAAAAAACTATTTTACTAAAAACACATTAAACTATGACTACATCTATGTTTAAGCAAATATTATTGGGATTATTTATAGCAAGTATTGGTATTTCATGCGATAAAACGGAAGAAACAATTGATAAACCAAATCAATACAATTACAAAACAACTACTGGCAAAGTAATAGTTATTAATGATAGTATTGATGGTGAATTAGGCGATACGAAAGCGCAAATTATTTATAGTTTAAAAGGTACTGGTCATGGGATATCTTTTAAATGTTATGACCAAAGTTATGCTTCAACCGACACCTTATTTGCCGATGTAGCTTTGTACTTTGCCTATACAAAACAAGATATCATTTCCGGAAATTACAAAGATTCTCTATTTCCATCATACGCAGTAACGGAATCGAAAAACTTAGGATTACACGATTCGATATATGTTAAAGTTGTGAAAGATGCCAATTCTAATGATAATCTAGGTAAATTCAGTTTAAAAGTTTTACAAAATATTTTGCCCGCTGAGTGTTCAGAAACATTAGTTTTAAATACTGACACTTTTTATACGGCAAATCAAAATGTTAAACCAATTGGAAGTAAGTATTTTGAAAAATGGTATAAGGTTAATGTTACTCCAGGTAAAACATATTATTTAGCATATTTAAGATTGCAAGACTCAATAAAATACACTCTTTCAAATTTTCTATGTGGATTTTATGAAGCTGATGGAGTAAGTTCTCATTTGGGAACATCTATTGTAAAAAATGACCAACGATTTTATTCATACCCAATACCCGAAAATCAAAGTATTCTGTATATCAGATGTTATACAAATACAGCGGGAACAAATGGTATAAAAATTACTGACATTCAACCATAAGCACCCTCAAACAGCGTGTTTTTGTATTGTTAATAGTAAAAAAAGTTTTTTTTATAAAATTAAAGCTTCATCTTTGTTTTTTGAAATAATAAAAGAATATGGCAAAAGTTAATAGTAACGAAACGTTTTCTGCAAACATAATAAACGCAGGTACGGTAGTAAAGGGAGATATTGAGTGTCAAGGAGATATTCGATTTGATGGTGTATTAACTGGAAATTTAATTACAAAAGGGAAATTAGTAATCGGAACAAATGGCGAAATAAAAGGCGACATAGTTTGTGCTAATTGTGATATCGAAGGTAGTGTTGAAGGTAAAATGTCGGTTTTAGACTTATTATCGTTCCGTGCTTCGGCTAAATTTATTGGAACAATTCTCACAGGACGTTTATCTATAGAACCAGGAGCTTATTTTAGTGGTACTTGTAACATGCATGACAAAGGCGGAGAACCTAAAAAAGCATAATTGATGTGACCGAAGACGACAAAAAACGGAATTTAAGCGAGTTTGCCCGATATTCAAATATGGGCATTCAAATGCTCGCCATAATTCTGATAGGCGTCTATGCGGGTGTAAAACTCGACCAGTGGTTGCACATGAAATTCAAGATTTTTACCATCGTTTTTACCATTTTTTTTGTTTTTGTAGCAATGTATCATGCAATAAAAGATTTGCTTAATAAAAAATAAATCATGCAAAAACCATTTACAGCTTATTCTCTTAAACTTACGATTCTTACAATCCTTCTTTCGGTATTTGGTATTGCAATTTTCAACTTCGTTTTGAAACAAACTCCAATGCAAGCTTTCTTTTTTATAATCGTATTATTCTACTCAGCTTCTTTATTGGTTTTTTATTTACTTGAGAGTTTAACTAACTCAAATCCAAAGCGATTTATTCAATATTACACGCTTTTCTCGGGAATGAAACTTATATTTTATTCGCTTTGTTTAGTCATAATGCTATTTGCTTGGCGACCCGATGCTGTTAAAATTGCCTTTTGCTTTGGTATTTGCTATGTCTGCTATACTGGATTAGAAATTGTTTCGGTATTAAAAAGCATTAAATAAAGTCGCTGAACTCTCAGCCGATTTTAATTATTAATTTCCCTTTAGCTTTTCCTTCGCCATAGTATTGCATTGCATTTGCCGTTTCATTTAGCGGATATGTTTTATCAATTACTGTTTGTAGTTTTCCTTCCTCAAATAATTGTACTAAATATTTTAGATCAAGCGAATTGGGCTTATGAATAAGTAATCCATATCTTTTATTCGATACTTTAGCAAGTAATGATCCAAAAATTACTGTTTGAAGTACTTTTCCTACATTACCACCAACAATGACTAAAATGCCATTGAGAGTTAATGATTTACGATGTTTAAAAACCGAGCGTTTAATTACGGTTTCAATAATCAAATCGTACTGTTTTCCATTCTTAGTAAAATCTTCTTTTTTATAATCAATAACATAATCGGCACCTAATGACTGGAGCAAATTAAGCTTTTGTTCAGAATCGACACAGGTCACTTTTGCACCTTTCAATTTAGCTAATTGTAATGCAAATGGACCGACACTGCCGCCTGCTCCATTAATTAAAATATGATGTTCGGGTTTTATTTCTTGAATATTCTGCAAAGCTTGTAATGCTAAAACAGCACCATGCGGTATTCCTGCAGTTTGTTCAAAGCTAGCATTTATTGGTTTCTTTGCTATAAAATGTTCGGTTGCACAAACATATTCGGCAAAGGTACTGAATCGCAATTGCGATAAATCGCCCAAAACTTCATCGCCAACTTCAAATTGTGTAACATCAGAACCTTTAGCTTCAACAATTCCTGCAACATCGCATCCTATTTGGTTGATTTTTGGTTTTGTTAATCCAAACATTAAGCGATATATCAATGGTTTACCGGTAATAATATCCCAATCGTATGAATTTACTGACGATGCATAGACTTTTATTAAAACCTCATTGCTTTTGGGAATTGGTTTATCAATCTCTTGCAGTTTGAGATTATATGGAGAACCGTATTTTGTGTGGATAATTGCTTTCATGTTTTTTGTTTTTAAAAATGCTTCGACTGGCTCAGCATGACGAAATTCTCGCCTTTGGACACCCTGAGCCCGTCGAAGGGTTTTTCTATATTATTTATCAATATTTTATTATAATATTTCTACAGCTTATGATGATTCAATTTCTTAAAATTCCCCTGCCACTTTTATAATCACATTACCAATCTTTTGGCCTTTTTCGACATAAAGATATGCTTCTGGTATTTGCTCCAAGCTAAATTCACTATCAATCAACGCAGTAAATTTTCCTTCTTCAAATAGCTTTTGAATGAGCAAAACCGTTTTTAATCGGTTCAATGGAAAGGGAAATTTCACTTTTTTGTTTTTCCAAAATGTAATAAGTGGCAAATAGATATTTTCATTCCCTGCCCCCAATTCACTTGACATATATATACCATTTTTCTTCAGTAGTGGCTTGCATTTACTAAAAGAACTTTTACCAACAGCGTCAAAAACATAATCGTACTTTTCGTTACTTTGAGTAAAATCGTCTTTTGTAAAATCGACGATTTTATTTACTCCAAGTGATTTTATCATGTCGGAATATGTACCATCGCAAACTGCAGTAATTGTTACATCGTAGCTTTTTAATAATGAAACCATTGCTGAACCGATTGCACCCGTGGCTCCATTTACTAAAATAGCATCACCTTGTTTGATGTTTACTTTATTGATGAAATTATATGCATAATGCGCTCCTTCTAAACTTGCGGCAGCTTGTTCAAACGATGTGTTTTGAGGAATAATTGCAATTGCATCTTTTGGTGATATACATAAATATTCGGCATGAGCACAGAGTCCTTCATCGTTTAAGCCAAATATTCTATCGCCAATGTTAAAATCTGATAGCTCATTGCCAATTGCTTCAATTGTTCCAGCAAACACAGTTCCAAGAATTTGTCTTTTAGGTTTTACAAGTCCTGTTATAAATCGAATTACAAAAGGTTTTGCACGCAATAATCCACTGTCGGTTCTATTTACTGTTGTTGCAAACACTTTTACTAAAACCTCATTAGCTTTTGGAATTGGTTTATCAATATCCTTGCATTCAAGAACATCGGGCGAACCATATTTTGTATATACTACAGCTTTCATTTTCAACTATGTTTTTCAAAGATACTAAAAATACATTCGATACATGAGGTTTGGAAACATCGTAAATTGTTTGACATATCCAACTTTGTTTGGTTTCCTCGCATCGTAATATTCGCTTATGCGTGCTTGATTATTGGTTAGGTTCATCAAATCGAGGAATAATTCGTGCGTAGTTTTGGCTTTATTCCATTTATAACTTGCCGAAAGGTTAAGTTGAAAAACATTGTCGAGCTTTTTGCTGTATGCATTTTTATAATCCCAATACTGATCTTTCGATGGATCTACTGCTACATTTCCTTGGGCATCGCGAAGTAAAGGAATATAAGGTTTTCCACCTGTAAATAGCAGTTTTGCATTTACTGCCAAAGTTTGATTTTGTTTTTTACCAAGATTTTTAAACTCTTTGCCAAACAATACATTCACCAAATACTTGTTGTTGTATTGCGTATTTCGCCAAACATCTTCGAGCGATTTATATTTTGAATCGAACAACGATGCGTTAATCAGATAATAGTAATTGCGGGCAAAAAAGCGTTCGAGTGTAAATTCTATACCATAATTTTTGCCAACGCCTTTGTTTACAAGTGCTACATAACGATAATCGATTCCTTCATTTATTGTTGCATAATAGCTTGTGTCATTATTTTCGACCGGAAGATTATATAAATGTTGATAATAGACTTCAACCTTTGCACGCATATTTTCCGATAGTCGTTTTTCGTAACCAAGCACATAATGGTCGGCTTTTAAAACATCGAGATTTGTATTTGGTTCAGTTGTAGTACCATCTTTTTGAGGCACTTTCGTGTAATAATTATGAACGCTTTCCATCATGCTGTGTTTTCCATAACCAGCACTTATTGTTCCTGTTTTTCCAATCTTCCAGTTTATAGCAATTCGTGGTTCTATTGTATATTTTTTATTCGACAACACAATAAGATTATGAACCCCAGCTATTAAAGTTATTCGCTCGCAAAGATTACTTCTCCAGTTAACGAAATTTTGAATGGTACCGATGTGTTTATTAAAATCGTTGACATTCACCATCGTTGCTAACGAATCGTTATATACATTTTGATTGTATTTATTGCCCGACAATGAATATTTTGTGCCAATTTGAATTTTGTTTCGGGCATTTATTTTACTGTTAAATGTACTTGCCACACGATATACCGAATTATCTATTTTGTTTTTGAATGTTTGTTTACGTTGAAATACCGAATCGATTACATTTCCAGCATTATCATAATTATTTGTAGTCGTTGATTCATACATATCATCGGTAATTCCTGTTCCTGAATACGATAATGATGTTTTCAAAAAGCTATTATTCGAAAGTGGTAAAGAATGAATAATGCCCAAATTTGCCAAGAAATTTCCTTTTTCATAATCCTTTTTTATTGAAGCATTTTTAACCGAACTACCAGGAACAACATCTAATTGCTTAATATTGAAACCACTTAAGCCACCAAGACCAAATATCGAAAAAGTACCTTTACGTTCTGTTGGCAAAACTATTTTGAACGCTGCATCCTGATAACGTACATCGCCAGGAACATCAACCAAACCCAGCTTTTGTATCAACGATATGGTAGAATAACGGTAATTTATAAGATATGAACCAGCGTATCCCTTTTTGAATGGACCTTCGAAGGTTAGATCGGTACCCATTAATCCAATTCCAGCTGTACCTTCAAACTTTTCGTTATTGCCAGTCCGCAGTTTCACATCCATCACACTCGACAAAACGTTTCCATATTCCGACGAAAATGCTCCGGTAAAAAAGTCCGATTTTGCAAGTAACTTATTATTCAATGCCGTTAGCGCACCAGTCGAAGCGTTTTGATCGTCCATGTGATATGGACTTGCTATTTCAACGCCATCGATTCGCCATTGAAGATATTTGGGAGAATTTCCTCGCACAATTATATCACTACTTCCATCGGCAGTGGCTGCAACACCTGCAAAACTCGACACAACACGTGCAGGGTCGTCCATTCCTCCTGTAAACCTTTTAGTTTCTTCTTGCGAAATTGAGCGAACGCTAATCATTGTCATATCGTTCACCGCTTCACCTTTTTTGTAATTGGAACTTACCACAACTTCATCAACTTTTACAATCGATTCTTTCATGCTAATGTCAAGAATTACTTCCTTGCCCGAATTTACATCAATATTTGGAATTGTAGTTGGCTCATATCCAACAAACGATAGTTGCAATGATATCGAACCAATTGGCACATTTAACAGTCTAAATACGCCATTTGCGTCAGTTGAAACGGCCATTAATGGTTGTGTTCCTACGATTTTTACAACGACACCAATTAATGCTTGTTTACTGTCGATATCGGTTACAATTCCTCGAACCGTTTGCGTTGGTTTTTGACTAAATCCTAATGTTGAGATTAGGGTAATGATTATAGTTATTATAAGTCTCTTTTTCATGATGCTTTTAATTATGAATTATAAATGGTGAATTATGAATGTATAGGATTGACTGACACAAGTATTAGATTCAAATCACGAATCTGATTTAAAATTCCATGAATACTCGATTCATCTTTGATTTCTCCAATAAGAATGGTGCTATTTCCTTCGTAACTTATTTCCATTCCTTCGAACCAATCTTTCCATTTTATGTCAAGATGTTCTTGAACTACAATTTTGGTTTTGCCTTTCATATCTTTTGATTTTAAATGATATGACAAAGTTCGGGTGGTACCAAAACAAAAAAATCACCCGAGAGGGTGATTACGAGGGGTGATTTTATTTAATTATGAATTATAATTTCAATGAGACAATTATTAATTCAAAGTCGTTTAGATAAGCACGTAGGGCTTAAATTTGAAAAGCCTCCAGTGAAACTGGAGGTAGATTATACGACAAATAACAGAACCCTGAAAGGGTTCAACCCCTTCAGGGTTGTTGTTGCTTGATATAAATTCCATGGGCTACACCCATGGTTATTCAGATTAAGCCCCTTAAGGGCTTTGTATCTCTGGCATTTCATTTTGTTAAACGACATTAATTCACAATTCAAAACTCTTCTTCGCTTTCTCAACAGCTTTTGCTCTACTATCTACTTCCAGTTTTATGAAAATATTTTTCAAATGCGTTTTTACGGTATTTAGCGATATAAATAACTTGTCGGCAATTTCTTGATTCGATAAGTTTTGGGCTACAAGTTTCAAAGTCTCAAGTTCTCGCAAGCTTATTTCGTATTTATTTTGAGTGTGCTTACTATTTTCTTTTTTCTCAATAACCAATTTAAGGTTTTTGATAAACTGATTCGAGATTTTTGTTTTAGATGTTGCTTGAATAGTATAAATTTCTTCCAACAAATCTTTGATATACCTATAGCTAAAGGTAAAATTAACTAACAAATTCTCTTTCGATGCCAGTTCCATTGCTTCTATCAGATAGATAATAGCTTTCGATTTTTCCCCTTTTATGTTTTGCAAAATGGCTTGTGAAACTCGTGCATCTATAACTCGCTCAATGCGTTGACCAGTAAAGGCAAAATCGTACAATTCGTTAAGGAGAATTTCGGCTTCATCCAATTTTCGTTGTTCGAGTAATAACCGGGCATACGACGAATATGCTGTTTCATTGAAATGTGTTATTTCGTCCTTTAACTTAATGTTCTGATCAATGATAAAATTATTTGCTTCGTCAAGCTTGTTCGTTTCTATGAAAATAAAAAGCTTCCAACCAACAAAGTATGAATGTAAAAATGGAGGAATGCTATTGTTAGAAATGAGAAAATCAATTTCTTTAATTTTCTCATGTAATTCATCACTATCGAGATCTATCATCGCAACAATATAAATCATCAACACATAAATTTTAAGGAAAATATCTTTCCCATTTTTGCTTAAATCATAAGCTGTTTTTAAATATTCGAATGCTTTTTCATTTTCGGCCCACATGTAATGTGTTGAACCAAGTATTAAGTATAATGCCGAAAATGTCCATTCGGTTTTAGTGATTTGCAGAACGCCTTTGTCATTTATCAAACGGAGCACTTCCGAACATTTATTGAAGGCAGAAGTATAGTTGCCAAGTAATTGGTCGTTTTCCGACATTCTGATAGCAATAGTAGAAATCAAATAAATATTTCCCGTTTTTTTGCAATAATCGAATGCTTTGTTGAACGAAATACTACTTTCCAAAACATCGCCATTTGAATATTCGGCAATGCCTTTCGAAAACCAAGCCCAACTATACCAAAACAAATCGTCGGTCGATAAATATTCCAATGCTTTTTCGCAATATTCAAAAATCTGATTCGAATGCTGTTCGTGCGACAAAGAGTAAGCGTTAGCAACCGCAATTTTTCCCATCATTTTCCGTGAGGAATCAATAGCAATACTGCTTGATGCTTTGTTTGAACAGATTTCTTGCGACAATCGTTCAGCATTTTTCAGGAATGGCTCGGCAGTCTGAATTTGTCCCGCAGTAATTAAAATCCATGAATAGTAAAAACTAAGATCAAGATTCTGCATTATGTTTGCTTCAGGCAATAACTCGCAATATCGCTGAATTGTAGAATGTTGACCATTTTGCCACAAATCTTCTACTATTTTGCCAATTAAATCAACACATTTAGTGTAATTCTTTATCTCAAAAGCATGGTCGATTGCCAATTCATACATTTTATTTTGTTCAAACCATTCACAAGCTTTAAAATGAAGATTGTCGATTGAGTAACAAGGATTAAGCAATAATCTTTGTTTTAATAATTGTGCAAATAGATGATGATAACGATAGACATTTCGCTCATTATCTAAAGGAATTAAAAACATATTGTTCTTTTCCAGTTGTTCAATAGTTAATTGGCTGTCATTTCTTTGCAAAACGGCATTGCATAAAGGAGCAGAAATTTGTTCAAGAATTGATGTTTGCAGTAAAAAATCTTTAATATCATCCGATTGAATTCGTAAAACTTCCTCAATCAAATAATCCATTATATATCGGTTATCGCTAATTAAATCTTGAATAAAGCCAGTGATATTGTTATTGTTTTGTAACGATAGAGCTGCAAGTTGTAAGCCAGCTATCCATCCTTCTGTTTTTCGCTCAAGTGCAATTATATCGTCATTCGATAAAGAAATTTGAAGCTTTTTATTAAACAACTGTGAAATATCGTTTATCGAAAAACTTAGATCCAATGAACGTAATTCTACAATTTGTTGTTGACTTCGTAAACGTGCAATTGGCAATGCTGGATCGGACCGAGTTAGAATTGCAAAATGAACAGTACTTGGAACGTATTGAAGTAAATATTCAACAATATTTGTAATTTCAATAGTCTGAATGAGATGAAATTCATCGAGAATAATTAAGAAATCCGTTTCAATCTCAATTATTTCGTTGATTATCATTTGTATTATCGACTCATTCGAAGGAATATTTGGCGATTGTAACAGCAACAAAATGCTAACTCCAAAATCAGGTTTAATTGTTTGAATTCCAGTAATAAGATATTTAAAAAACTCAACAGAATCCTTATCTCCTTTATCGAAAGTAAACCAAACAGATGAAATTGAGTTTTGAGAAATCCAATCGCTTATTAATGTATACTTTCCAAAACCTGCGGGTGCTGAAACCAAAATGAGTTTTCGACTGAGTCCTAAGTTCAGTTTCTCAAAGAGACTTGTCCTATGAACAATTGAACTACCAACAGAAGGTATATGAAGTTTCGTTAAAAGCATAGATATTTTACAATGGTCAATTCTAAATTAAAATTGCGTAACAAAGAATAAAATCAAAAGTACTAATAATAATCTTTGGTAAAGCTTTTAGAAATTAATTACAAAAGACTATCACTATAATAGATCTCAATAAAATGAACTTAAAGCAATTTTATTCTTCAATTCAATATCAAATTATAGTCAAATAGTATAAGTCAAAAAAGCACGAAAATTACGGTATTTACGAGCTTTTAAAAAAACGCGTTGAGCTGTTGAAAAAAATGCTAATAAATTATGCAAATCTAATTTTTTATATATATTTGTGGTAGAAGTGGTCTTTTGATTTTATTTAATTTATATCATGTTATTTAAAAGATTTTTTACACGCATAATCGCTCTTTCGTTATTTACAGCAATATCGTTAGGCACTTTTGCTTCAGAAGGTTCTGAACATAAAGAAGCTGAAAGTAAATCATTTAATGCTGGCGAATTTATATTTGGACATATAAATAATTCCTACGGTTGGCATATTATGACAATAGGCCATAAACATATTTCTTGTCCACTTCCAATCATTGTATTAAGTAGCACCGGATGGCACGTATTTATGTCTTCTGCATTTCATCATTCTGAAGGAGCTCCTGTTGAAGGTTTACTTTTACCCGAAGAAGGTCCACACAAAGGACATATCGTTGAAATAATCAATGGACAAGAAGTTTCTCCAAAACTTGATATTTCAATTACTAAAAATGTTGCAGCACTAATGGTTAGTGCTATCCTTTTATTATTCATTTTCCTTTCAATTGCAAATCGTTACAAAAAACATACACTCGAAGCACCAAAGGGAATGCAATCGCTTTTAGAGCCACTTATTCTTTTTGTTCGCGACGATATTGCTCGTCCATGTATCGGAGAAAAACGATATGCTAAGTTTATGCCTTATTTACTTACCGTATTTTTCTTTATCTTTATTAATAACTTAATGGGATTAGTTCCATTCCTACCAGGAGGAGCTAACGTTACAGGAAATATTTCGGTAGCATTAACTTTAGCTGTGTTTACCTTTATCATCATAACATTTTCAACAAATTTGGGATATTGGGGTCACATTGTTAACGCACCTGGAGTTCCTTGGTGGTTAAAAATTCCAATTCCACTTATGCCAATTGTCGAAATTATTGGAGTAATAACAAAACCAGTTGTATTAATGATTCGTCTTTCTGCAAATATCACTGCAGGTCATATCATTGCATTAGGTTTTGTAAGCTTAATATTTATTTTCGGTAAAATGTTGCCTGCTGCAGGTTATGGAGCATCGGCACTTTCAGTAACGTTTATGATTTTCATGTCGTTGCTCGAATTATTGGTAGCATTTATCCAAGCTTATGTGTTTACAATGCTTTCAGCTCTTTACTTTGGAATGGCTAAAGTTGAGCATCATCACGAACACGCTGAGCATGCAGTTGAACATGCACATTAAAATTGTATAACAATTAACCTTTAATACTTACAAACATGTTATTGTCAGTTATCTTACAAGAAGTTGCAAACAATGCAATTGCGAAAATGGGTGCCGGAATCGGTGCAGGTATAGCAGCTATTGGTGCTGGTATTGGTATCGGACGTATTGGTGGTAGTGCTTTAGAAGCTATCGCTCGTCAACCAGAAGCTGTTGGTGATGTTCGTTCAAACATGATCGTTGCTGCTGCACTTATCGAAGGTGTTGCTTTCTTTGCAATCGTAGTTTGTCTACTTATTCTCTTTATCTAAGAGTAATGCCGGAGCTGTAACGCTTGGTTGCATCTCCGGTTTTTTAAACGAATAATTTTAATTGAATAAAATATAAGTATCATGGAATTAGTTAAACCCGAAATTGGAACGATATTTTGGATGACCATCGTCTTCCTTACCTTAGTTTTTATCTTAGGTAAATTTGCGTGGGGACCAATCATGAAGTCTTTGAAAGAACGCGAAGATTCTATCTCCGATGCTCTTAAATCGGCTGAAAAAGCTAAAGAAGAAATGTCGCGTTTAAATGCCGATAATCAAAAGATTTTAGCTGAAGCAAAAATTGAAAGAGATCAACTTTTAAAAGAAGCTCGCGATATTAAAGAAAAAATGATTGCCGATGCAAAAGGTTTAGCAAGTGTTGAAGCAGCTAAAATCATTGAGAATGCTAAATTAGCAATCGAAAGTGAAAAAATGGCGGCTATCAATCAAATAAAAACACAAGTTGCTGAATTATCAATCGAGATAGCTGAAAAGATTCTTTCTAAAGAATTGGCTGACAAAAAAAGCTACGATGATGTGATTGGTAAATCGCTTGAAAACATGAAATTGAATTAATATTGATATTTTAGATAACGCTCAGAATGAACGAAAGTAAAATTTCAGTACGATATGCCAAAGCATTATTTCAACATGCAATAGAGCTTGGCAAATTAGAAGAAACAAAAAAAGACATCGAATTGGTATTTAAAACCAGTACCGAAGTACCTGCTTTGAACTTGTATCTTTTAAGTCCAATTACTAAAGTTTCGGAAAAGAAACTACTTGCTCAAAATGTTTTTGGTTCTTTTGTTGGCAAAGAAACGCTTGCGTTTATCGATTTAATGATAAAAAATAGACGCGAAGCATATATCACACTTTCAGCAAGAAATTTCCTCCAGTTGTATAAAAAGCATTCTGGAATTAAATCTGTTGAACTTATCACAGCTCAAGCTATTTCCGAAGAATTTAAAACAGCGATAATCGCTAATGTTCAAGCTTCGATGAATTCAAAAATTGACTTGACTCAAAAAATCGATAAATCATTGCTTGGTGGATTTATTTTACGTGTTGAAGATCAACAATACGATGCAAGTGTATCGAACAAGCTTAAGCAAATGAAAAAATCATTGCTTGAAAAAATTTAAGAAGTATAGAAATAATTTAACAATTACAGATAATAAATAACAAGTATGGCTGATATAAAACCTGCTGAAGTGTCTGAAATCTTAAAACAGCAGCTTGCTGGATTAAAGACCGTTACTGAGCTAGAAGAAGTTGGATATGTTCTTCAAGTGGGTGATGGTATTGCTCGGATTTATGGACTATCAAATGTTCAATCAAATGAAATGATTGAGTTCTCAAATGGGATGAAAGCAATTGTACTTAACCTCGAAGAAGACAACGTAGGTGCGGTACTTTTAGGCCCAACAGACCAAATTAAAGAGGGTGATATCGTAAAACGAACTAAGAGAATTGCTTCTATCATGGTAGGAGAACAGCTTTTAGGTCGTGTAGTGAACACACTTGGAGAACCAATTGATGGTAAAGGTCCTTTAACTGGCGAGTTATTTGAAATGCCTCTTGAAAGAAAAGCTCCTGGTGTACTTTTCCGTCAACCAGTAAACGAACCTCTTCAAACAGGTGTTAAAGCTATCGATGCAATGATTCCAATTGGTCGTGGACAACGTGAGTTAATCATTGGTGACCGCCAAACAGGAAAAACAGCAATTGCTATTGATACAATTATCAATCAAAAAGAATTTTACGATAAAGGTGAAACAGTATATTGTGTTTATGTAGCTATCGGACAAAAAGGTTCGACTGTTGCAAACATCGCAAAAACACTTGAGCAATATGGTGCAATGGCATACACAACAATTGTTTGTGCTACAGCATCGGATCCTGCTGCACTTCAATTCTATGCACCTTTTGCAGGTTGTGCAATTGGTGAATATTTCCGCGATACCGGTCGTCCAGCATTGATCGTTTATGATGATTTATCGAAACAAGCTGTATCGTATCGTGAAGTATCATTGCTATTGAAACGCCCACCAGGACGTGAAGCGTATCCAGGTGATGTATTCTATTTACATTCTCGCTTACTTGAAAGAGCTGCTAAAGTAATTAAAAACGATGCTGTGGTTCAAAATATGAACGATGTACCTCCATCAATCAAACATAAACTTAAAGGTGGCGGATCGTTAACAGCTCTTCCAATCATTGAGACAAAAGAAGGTGACGTATCGGCTTATATCCCAACAAACGTAATTTCAATTACCGATGGACAGATATTCCTTGAGTCAAGCTTATTTAATGCTGGTATACGTCCTGCAATCAACGTTGGTATCTCGGTATCGCGTGTTGGAGGTAATGCTCAAATTAAATCGATGAAAAAGGTTGCTGGTACATTAAAAATTGACCAAGCACAATTCCGCGAACTTGAAGCATTCTCTAAATTCGGTTCTGACCTTGATGCTGCTACTATGTCGGTATTAAATAAAGGTCGTCGTAATGTTGAGATCCTAAAACAAGGACAATTTTCTCCTGTTACGGTTGAAGATCAAGTAGCTGTTATATACATTGGAACAAAAGGACTTATTCAAGATGTTCCAGTTGAAAAAGTAAAAGAATTTGAATCAGAATATCTTGATTACCTAAAAATAAAACATAAAGATGTTTTAACAAGATTAGGTAAAGGCGAATTGGCTGACGATATGACTCAGATTCTTGAAACAGTAGCTAAAGATTTATCATCGAAGTATAAAAAATAACACAAGCTTGATTCATGGCTAGTATTAAAGAAATACGCATTAGAATTGTCTCTGTAACCTCTACAATGAAGATTACCAGTGCCATGAAAATGGTATCGGCAGCGAAGTTACGTAAGGCACAAAATGCTGTAATGCAAATGCGACCATACGCACAAAAATTGGAAGAGATATTCGAGCATATTAGTTCGGGTCTTGATTCAGCTGATGACTTGGTTTACGCTCGTAAAAGGTCAATTGATAGAGTTGCGATTATTGTCGTAACGTCAAATGGTGGTCTTTGCGGTGCATTTAACACAAATGTGGTAAAACAAGCAATTCATTTAGCTAAAGAACGATATGCTAATCAACTTGAATTAGGGAATGTTCATTTTTACTGCATTGGTAAAAAAGGAGCTGAGCAATTGAAGAGCCGTGGATATAAAGTAGTAGAGAGTTATAATGATCTTTATACAAAAATATCGTACGAAAAAACATCGGCTATTGCTGGTAAATTTATGGACTTGTTTGTTGCTGGATCATACGATTCGATAGAATTAGTGTATAATAAATTCAAAAATGCTGGTTCACAAGCTTTAACATATGAACGTTTTCTTCCGATTGATATTAATCCTGAATCAGAAGATAAACATGCATTAACGAATGATTATATATTTGAACCATCGAAAGAATTGATAGTTAAAGAACTTATACCAAAATCGCTACGAATTAAATTTTACAGAACATTATTGGAATCAATAGCTTCGGAACATGGTGCTCGTATGACTGCAATGCACAAAGCAACCGATAATGCTGGAGCATTCTTAAAAGCATTAAAATTAGATTACAATAAAGCTCGTCAAGCTTCAATTACTAATGAAATTTTGGAAATTGTAAGTGGTGCAAATGCTTTAAAAGGCTAGAAAGACAAGAAATATTTTTCAATTATAAGAGGGTTTTCAATTATGGAAACCCTCTTTTTTTATTACTATTTTATTGGAGCATTTTAATACATTTGCATAAATGCTAAAGAGAATATGAGCCAACGTATATATACGTTTTTGGGAATTACAATTATTGTTTTGTTAATGCAAACACTTTGCACTACAGCACAAACAACAAATAATTCTGATAGTATAATTACAGCTTATGACACTGTGTATTATAATCCAGATACAATAAAAACTACTCGAGTAGATACCGTATTTGAATATATTGAAGAAGCTCCCAAAGATACTTTTACTAGAAAAGCAGCAGATATTTGTTTTTTAGTTGGATCTCAAATTGGATTTGGAATATCTCATTTAAGTCCTTTGTACAATAAATCTTCAATAATTGCTGTGACCAATTTGCAAGGAATGTATGTTTATAACCATCTTTTTGCAAATTTTGGTATAGGTATGAGTACTACTGAAAAGGCTAGATTACAATATAGTAAGCGTTACAATAGTTTACATCATTGGATTGACACTATTAAAACCGTTCAAGATTCATATATTGAGATAATTGGTAAGGATACCTTTCAACGTCAAAGTATTAAAATAACATATCTACCCAAAACCGACACAATACATTCTGATACGATATACTCTCACAAAAACGGGTATCGATTTATCAACATACCAATTGTTTGTGGGTATATATTTAAGAACAAGAAAACTTGGTATGGCTTTGGTATAGGTCCTAATGTAAGATTGACTTTAATTGATGCGACAAATAAATTGATAATTGGAGATAGTTCATTTGTTTCGGAAAAGTTATATATCAAAAAAATATCAATAGATATAAATGGAATTTTGTTTGTTAAACGTAAAATATCAAATAACATTTGGGCAAATGTTCAGCTAAATTGCTCTTTACCTTTAGCATCATCAAATAATGGATATAATTCAAAATTATATCGTCAAAGTTATTGCCTTTTAGTAGGATTTGAATATTTCTTTAAGAAGTGAAAAATGTTTTGCTACAGTACAGTTTGGCAAACTTTTTGATAAGATGCGGGGGATTTTAAAATGTAAATTTGTAGATGATGAAAAAAATTGCGACCATTTGCTTACTGTTATTTTGTAAAATATCGTTTTCGCAAACTCAAAAAACAACTCAAACAACTTCGAAAAAACCTGCTACGGTAGCTACAACTAAAACAAATTCAAAACCGAAAGCTACAACAACCACAACAAAACCAAAATCGACAACTGTAACTGTTACTCCAAAGACAACCAATAAACCTGCAACACAAACAACCCCAGCCACTCAAGCAATGCCCCAACCGAAGCAGAACAACGTGACAGTAATTGTTGATGCAAAACCGAATCAAACGAATACAAGTAGCACCACTCAAACAACCTACACAAGTACATCAAAACCATCTGAAATTGAATCGGTATGGATTGGTGGTAGTATTGGTGGAGGTGCTGTTGTAAGTTCAAATGTGATAAATAGTGGAGCTTTATTTCCAATGAATTTGGAACTATTATTTCAAAAACATCATCATCGCTGTGGAATTGGATTTGCTAACGAAATTTATGTTACTCCCGAAGCATTAGGTCGTCTTGTTTTAGGAGAAGGATTGGGTGTAAAAAAACTATATTTCTCATACGAGGCTTTTATATTTAGAAATTTCCCAATAAACTTAGGTTTTAGTACTCATATTGGTTTTTTTGGAACCAGTAAAAGTTCATCGAACAATGCTCAAGTAAAAAATAGTTCAGATACAACTAATACAAGAGGCGGACTTTTTGGAAATGTAGGTTTAGTCCTTGAATTAGGAGCTCGTCCATGTTATTTCTTTGTACGTCCGGCAATTGAATATAAATCGTGGAGTGGTTTTCATAAAGAAATTATTGGAAGTGTTTCAATAGGATTGCGGTTTAAATATCTTACCGATTATGAAATAAAACGCCGCGCCGATAAAAAACGAGATAGGGAAAATAAATATTAAAATGGCAATGTAATTTTCTAGGGATAAAACTAAGAACAAGAACTAAAAACTAAAAACTAATTCTTATTTTTGTCGCTCAAACTAGAATATAATTAAGTATGGAAACGGTAGTAAGTGGAATAAGACCAACAGGAAATTTGCATTTGGGGAATTATTTCGGAATGGTAAAAAATTCAGTACAAATGCAACACGAAAATCGTTGCTTTTTCTTTATTGCCGATTATCATTCGCTCACAACACATCCAAATCCAGCCGATTTGCACGGGAAAGTTCGTCAAGTATTAGCCGAATACCTTGCTTGTGGTATCGATCCTGAAGCAGCAACACTTTATCTTCAGAGTGATCTTCCTCAAACTGCTGAACTTTATTTAATCCTTAATATGAATGCATATTTAGGCGAACTAGAGAGAACGGCATCATTTAAAGAAAAAGCCCGTAATCAGTCTGAAAACATCAATGCAGGGCTTTTAACATACCCAGTATTAATGGCTGCTGATATTCTAATTCATAAAGCGAATAGAGTACCTGTTGGAAAAGATCAGGTTCAACATTTAGAAATGACCAGAAATTTCTCGAATCGTTTCAATAATATGTACAAAACGGAATGTTTCCCTGAACCGCAAGTATATGTGTTTACCAAAGAAGCAATAAAAATCCCTGGTTTAGATGGAAGCGGAAAAATGGGAAAATCGGAAGGAAACGGAATTTATTTGGTTGATACCGACGAGCAAATTCGCAAAAAGGTAATGAAAGCGGTTACAGATATTAGCCCTGTTGAACCAAATTCACCAATGCCAGAATCGATTCAAAACATATTCACCTTAATGGATGTTGTTTCGGAAGCCGATACGATCAATTTCTTTAAAGATAAATACAACGATTGCAGCATTCGTTACGGCGATTTGAAAAAACAATTAGCTGAAGATATTATTAAGGCTGTAAGTCCTGTTCGTGCAAAGATTAGCGATATTTACAATAATACCGATTACTTACGAAAAGTAGTTGAACAAGGAAAAGAAAAAGCTCATGAAAATGCGAACAAAACGGTTAAAGAAGTTCGTGAGATAATTGGCTTTAAAGCTTTTTAATTGATAAAATAGAATAATAAAAGACCTCGATGATTTTGAAAACATCGAGGTCTTTTTATTTATACAATAGTAACATAAATCAAAATAAATTATCACAAGTACTTTGTTAAAAAATCAGTAAATCAACTTGCCACAACTCCGCAAATTCCTCATTTTTCAAAATCATCATCCGAAATTATAAATTTTCATTATCTTTGTAATACATTTAGAATTATTCTAAATAAGAGTAGAATTTATGATAATAATCGTTATTCCATTCGTCAAACAGATTAGTTTAATACCATAAAAAGTGGCAGAAGATAAAGAAAAAGAGCTGATTAATGAGCTCACCGAACAGGATTACAAATATGGTTTCGAAAGTGATATCGCTACCGATGTATTTCCTATTGGACTAAACGAAGATATTGTTCGCCGTATTTCGGCTATCAAAGGAGAACCAGAGTTTATGCTCGAATGGCGTTTAAAAGCATTTCGCTTTTGGCTTACGATGCAACATCCAAAATGGTCGAGCTTAGACTTTAATGTTCCCGATTTTCAGTCGATTGCATATTACGCTCAACCATCGAACAAAGCAAAATACGATAGTTTAGATGAAGTTGACCCTGAATTGATAGACACATTTAACAAACTTGGAATTCCACTCGAAGAACAAAAAATGTTGAGCGGTGTTGCTGTCGATGCAGTGTTCGATAGCGTTTCGGTTCACACAACATTTCGCGAGCAATTGGCCGAAAAAGGTGTAATATTTTGCTCGATAAGCGAAGCTTTAAAAGAACATCCGGAATTGGTAAAACAATATCTTGGCTCTGTAGTTCCATCGACCGATAATTATTATGCAGCCCTAAACTCGGCTGTGTTTAGCGATGGTTCGTTTGTGTATATTCCCAAAGGCGTTCGTTGCCCAATGGAACTTTCGACCTATTTCCGCATAAATGCAAAAAATACTGGTCAGTTCGAAAGGACTCTTATCATTGCCGAAGAAGGTGCATATGTCAGTTATCTTGAAGGCTGTACAGCTCCTATGCGTGACGAAAATCAGTTGCACGCTGCAGTCGTTGAACTTGTAGCTATGGATAATGCTGAAATAAAATATTCGACCGTACAAAACTGGTATCCTGGCGATAAAGACGGGAAAGGCGGAATTTATAATTTCGTTACCAAACGTGGTTTATGCAAAGGAAACGGTTCAAAAATATCGTGGACACAGGTAGAAACTGGTTCTGCAATAACGTGGAAATATCCAAGTACGATTCTTCGTGGCGATAATTCGATATCGGAGTTTTACAGTGTGGCTATGACAAACCATTTTCAACAAGCCGATACAGGAACGAAGATGATCCACATTGGCAAAAATACTCGTAGCACCATTGTGTCGAAAGGTATTTCGATTGGTAAAAGCAGCAATAGCTATCGTGGATTGGTTCGCATGTCGAAAGGAGCGGAAAATGCTCGTAACCATTCGCAATGCGACTCGCTTTTAATTGGTTCACATTGTGGTGCTCATACATTTCCCTATATCGATGTGCAAAATAAAACAGCAACGGTCGAACACGAAGCTACAACCTCGAAAATTGCCGAAGATCAGATTTTCTATTGCAATCAACGTGGATTGAGCACCGAAACTGCCGTAAGTTTAATTGTAAATGGTTTTGCCCGCGAGGTGTTAAATCAGTTGCCAATGGAATTTGCCATTGAGGCTCAAAAGCTGTTGGCTTTGCAGTTGGAAGGAAGCGTGGGGTAATTATTAATTGTTAATTATAAATTCTTAATTATTGCAATTAAAGTAAGAATCTATAATAATTGATACGTATCTCATTAAAAATTAAGAATTAGAAATTAAAAATTATCATAATGTTATCAATTAAAAATCTTCATGCCTCAATCAATGGCAAAGAAATATTAAAAGGGATAAACCTTGAAGTTAAAGCTGGCGAAGTTCATGCTATAATGGGTCCAAATGGTTCGGGTAAAAGCACCATGTCGTCGGTTA
>Ga0302292_1000604_pt1 | contig 25099 bp, 19 predicted proteins | sample III_Fen_N2_1_FD_194553 | JGI IMG/M metagenome (GOLD analysis project Ga0302292, IMG submission 194553) | Peat permafrost microbial communities from Stordalen Mire near Abisko, Sweden - III_Fen_N2_1 | ecosystem: Environmental > Terrestrial > Soil > Wetlands > Permafrost | place: Sweden: Abisko...
TACCTCTTGGTTTTAGTATTTTTCTGCAACGGAAAAAGGAACTTTTACCCACGGCATCAATAACAACATCATACTGTTGTCCGTTTTGGGTAAAATCTTCTTTTGTATAATCAATTACTTCGTCAGCTCCCAGCGATTTCAATAATTCAAAATCTTTTGTATTACATACTGCTGTAACTTTAGCTCCAAAGTATTTTGCTAGCTGCACACTTGCTGATCCAATAGAACCGGAAGCTCCATTAACTAGAATGTTTGGTGAGTTGGTAAAATCAATCTTCTTTATAAATGCCAAAGCCAGAAATCCACCATCGCAGACGGCGGCTGCTTCATTGAATGATTTATTGACAGGTTTTGTGGTAATTGATTTTTCTTCTGCAATGCAGATGTACTCCGCATGAGCTCCAAAATTGAACGTACTCAATCCAAAAACAGCATCGCCCAGCGTGAATGTTTTGACATTCTTTCCGGTTGCTGCCACTATACCGGCCAGTTCCGATCCTAAAATCATTCTTTTCGGTTTAAATAGTCCGCCCACTAACCTGACAATAAGATATTCCGGTTGCCGAAACCCGCAGTCAGTGCGGTTCACTGTTGTGGCAATTATTTTTATAAGAACCTCGTTGTCTTTCGGGACGGGTTTTTCCACTTCCTTTAGCTGAAGAACATCTGGCGAACCGTATTTGGTATAAACAACTGCTTTCATAAAGTTTTTGTCATTTGTAATATTCTAACTAATAAAAACTCAGTTTTATTTTACGCAAATATACTTCTATTTCGCACATTTTCAAATGAATCAACGATTTATTATATAGGCTTATTTAGGATAAGCTGCCTACATCTCATTGTTATTACAACTTGAAAGAAATGCCCTGTTTAGAACATAAGTAATCAGATAAGAAATAATTTACAGCTTGCGTAGTTATGTTGATATTACTAATAGCAAAGATGAAAAAAAAACAATTCTGTCTTTGAATAAATCTAAATTAGTGAAAGAGCCAGAAAGAGCGCACCTACTGCAAGCACGTGGTATATTAAACGATTGACCCTAAAATTACAGCAACGCCTACAGGGCGATGGAAAAATATTGAGGTCTTAAATCAAACACGCTTATAAAGTTTTTGTCAGCTGTCCCGTTGGAGAACCTTGTGTAATGGAGAACTTCGCGTAATTTTTCATTGCTTCCCGAAACATATTTTTAATGATAATTATTAGTGATTTTCGAGACATCATTTTCTTGTTGGTGCTACGCCTGAATAATCAATCAATTAGGTATTATCACATTCCGTACCGCAAAAAGGTTAGCCCACAGGCGATATTCAAAATAGAGATCCCTGCAAATATTTAATTTGCAGGGATCTTTTCATTATTTCACCTCACTTTAAGTTGTAATATAAGACACGATTTGGTTACAAAAGGTCGATATTTAACCTGCATTTGTCGCAAGATATCACAGCGAAATGTCAATTGTCGCTGATATTACTGTCGATTGACACTTCGTATAATCAGTTTCTAATAACTAAGCGAGTAAATCTGATAGCATTATTTCTCTTCAACTCTCTTACCTACTACTAAATCAATTGCGGTTCCAACAGGATTTTCAGTTTTATAGTCGAATCCCAATAAAGCTGCCATCGTTTTTGCATATTGATTATTGTAATACTGCCCTTTGGAAACTTCACCCATTGCAGGAGTATCAGGACCGATTACAGCAAACCAGGTTTCATTAGAATGCGCAGTTTCTGCACCATGACTTTTCCAACCTTCAAATCCTTCGCCTCTTCCATGGTCGCACGTAATAAGCAAGGTAGTTTTATCTTTATACGTAGGATTATTTTGTACCCAGTTCCATAGAGTCTTTAAGAAATCATCGGTATAATGAGCTGAATTCAGGTAATCACTATATCTTCCACCATGAGCAAAATCATCGGTTTCGTCGAAAGCAAGAAAGAGTACACGTGGACTTTTGTCTTTTAAATATTCAAAACCCATATTGAATGTCACTGCATCAAGTCTTACACCATCAAATATATCGGGTAGTTTAGTTTGCATCTCATTCAGAAGTGCTAACTTACTATCACTTTTTAGTCCTTCCAAATTTTCAAATGCAGCATTCACGCTCAGCCCACTTCTTTTTTCATTGAGAATGTCGTTAAACGCATCCCACGATGTAAAAGTAGCTATACGTCCGTTAAATTCGGTAGATTTGTTCAATGCTTCAAATACACCTACATTCGGATTTGGCCCGAACTCGTTGGAATTGATGCGTACATCAGCAAATCCCGTCAAAATTTCGTTATACCCTGGGTAAGAGAACCAATACGGGTTCTTTACATTTACAAAAGACCCAAGCTTACGGTTTCCATAAATCTGACCCCTCTCTTTCACTGTTCCCCAAATAAAGGGTAACAACATTTTACGCCTTTCCACAAGATTGTCATCCCAATATCTTTTGTCGTACTTAGCGGTATTCTCCACTAGTTTTTTATTGTGAAGGAATGATGAATCAGCACCATTAAATAACTCTTGCCATCTGAAACCGTCTATTGTAACCAGAATGACATTCTCAGTTTTATTTTTCGTTTGACCCATAAGCGTAACGCTCAGACATAAGATCAAAAGTTGTAGATATATTTTTCTCATTTGATTATTCTTTAATTGATAAATTAGCTTTATTTAAGAATCCACATTACGCCATTGATATCATCATTGTCGCCATATCCTTGCGCTTTCAATGCAGCACTATAATTGGCTGAATTAGTGTTTTTTTCGTTCGATGAATATTGGAATCGCTTGGCAATACGTCCACCATTTCCTGTTCCCGGACCTGTTCCAAAGGTTGGAACTCCTGTACGTCGGTTAGTGAAATAAGATTCAAGCCCAGAGTGGCGGAAAAGAGCAACGTATCTCTGTTCCAAAATTTGAGTTAAGCCGGCTGTATTGTTTCCAGCATATTTCACAGTCACTTGGTTATAATAAGTATTCCAATCGACAGGAACTGTATACACATCATAAGGATCTGCATCACTAATACCGGCACCAGACTTAAAAAAATGCACAGTCAAATTGCCTGTTTCGGGGATATCATAATATGCTAAAGAAGCCTTGATTCCTGCTTTATAGTAATCTTCTGCAGTACCTAGTGGACCTGAAGACACCCAACCTCTATTGATGGCTTCAGCGATATTGAAACACATTTCCTGATAACTCACTTCCAGTGCTGGCTCACCAGTATAGGTGCGATAATAGTGGTATCTATTTAATAAAGAATACTTTCCACTATTCGTTTTTACATACATATTCCCTAAATCTTCACCGGGGTTCGCCCCCACAAATACATCAAAACTCGTGGCAGGGTGAGTTGCATCGATCAGAGCCCTAGCAGGTTCGCTGGTTACGTAAACACGAGGATCGTGCAAACGAGTTAATAGTCCAACATAGGTGTCTGAACAATTGTCGCGCAATGCATCATAACCAAAATTTCCCGGATTATTAGGGTATGTATTTGCAGGATAAACGTAATTGAACTGTAGATTGTCTTTTGAGTTCCCCATCATTGGATATTTAGTTGGGTTTCCAAGAAGTGTAGCCACCTGCTCTTTTACTTTAAGATCAGTATCAGCAGTTTTATTACTCAAGTGTAAAAGCAAACGAAGACGGAATGTATTCACAAGTTTTTGCCATTTTCCTAGGTTGTTGTCGTAGTATATATCCCCTTGAAGAGCATCTCCTTTGGTTTGCAGATTACTTAGTTCAGTGTTACAGCTATCAAGCCATGCGAACGCTTGCACAAAAACTTGTTTCTGTGTATCATATTTTGGCGTTAAATTGTTTACTCCCTGTAATGCTTCTGACATAGGTATGTCGCCCATCTCAAGACTCATTTTTGTGAAATAATAGGATTTCAAGAATTTAGCCATGGCATCATACACATTTTCTTTTTTCATCCCTAAGCCTTTGGCTTCCTTCTCCATCAATACTACATTTTTTAAGGTGGTGTAGTAATTTGCACCCGCCCCGAAATCGTAACGATTGTTGCCATAGTAATCATAGTTAATCAAGAAATACTGACTCCATTTCTCATTATCACCAAATGGTTCATCGTGCAAGTCAAACAAAGCACCGGTAAGCAATAAAGAGGGTGGAACTGAATTCGATACATTCTCGTTTAGCTTAAGATCATCGAAACTGCTATTACATGAGGCCAACGTAAATATAATCAGGAGAAAGTAAATTGGAAATATTATATTCTTTTTCATTTTAAAATCAATTTAAAGATTAAAACACTAAATTAATATTGACACCGTATCTTCGCGTTGTAGGAGACTGCAGTCCGGTGCTAGATGATGTTCCATTATACTGATCGAGATCAACATCTTTAAAACGAACGTCACCATATAGATATAGTAAGTTTCTTGCTACTAATGAGACTGAGAGTTTGCTAATCTTAAGCGGAGCAATCCATTTCTGTGGAAGTTCATATCCCAAGGTCAATTCTCGAAGTTTAGCATAAGTTTTGCTCATTAGGTTAGATTCGGAAACACCATAATATTTACTCACATAATCTTGCACCTGCGTCGTTGTAGAATTAGCTGCAAACTGCAATTTATCGTAGTTGGTAATTGCACCTGTTCTTGAATCATAGGTAATATTAACGCCGTTAGAAATCACAACACCATCGCCAACGTAAGAACCTTTATAATTTGAATCACCGGCATGTTGATCATCTAAATCTCTGGCAATACCAAATGCACCTTGCACTGTTTCAATATTACGTCCGCCACGCATTGTCTTGTTATGCATATAATCTACTATAACTCCTCCCACATTTCCATCAATCTGAAAAGTAAGAGATAGATTTTTGTATGCAAATTTATTAATGAAACTCCATTGAAAATCACCGTTCATATTACCTAAATACTGAGCAACCTGCATGGCAAGCGGTTTTCCGGCTGCATCATGTATGATTTTCCCATCTTGAGTTCTATAAAATGCTGAGCCATATAGCTTATCAGTTCGATCTCCTGCTTTAAAGAAACCATTGTACACATCTTGTCCAGCTGGTAATTCAAGATACACATTTTTAAATGTACTCCAGTTACCCATTACATCCCAAGTCAAACCTTTTGTAGAACGTACCGGTGTAGCCGAGACTGAAATTTCGAAACCTGTCTTTTTAGTTTTCAGTGCATTTATGTAGTAACCGGTATAACCGGTAGCAGTAGAAATTTCATTCAACAATATTTGTGGTCCATCGACATACTGGAATGCTGTAGCAGAAAGAGCTATTCTGTTACTCAATAACTTTATATCAGCACCTTCTTCATAACTAATGCGATTAAAAGGCTGGATATTAGAGTTACTTAAGTTATTAGTGTAATAGGCAGCCGTCTGATTATTGTAAGGCTTTGACAGGCTATATGAAGAATTCAGTTCGTATGTCGGACCTCCATAAGGCGAAGCATAATTATTTCCGTAACCGAGTGCATATCCGTTAATATTATTTGAGGTGCTTCCTCCCAACGAGGTAATTGTATTAAATGGTGCTGATCCAATTGTTTCGCTTGTTGAAACCCCGCGAACTTCTGCGTACGAACCTCTAAGTTTAAATGAGGATATAAACTTAGGCAACTTAACATAGTCAGACACGAGCGTAGCAACTGACAGTCCTGGATAATAATAGGTATCATTGCTGCTTAAAATGGCCGATGATTTATCAACTCTCATTGTACCCGATAGTGTTGCATATTTTCCAAAATCAATATCCATGGCTCCATAAGCACTGTAAACTCTCATTTTGGCATTGAAGCTAGTGGATTGAACCGCGTTTCTGGAATTACTGAAACTATAAACACCCGGTACATTTAGATAGTCGGTAGATGTAAAGCTGGAATTATAAGCGAATGCTCTTAAATTTCCTCCTACAAGTCCGGATACTTGAACAAAATCGCCTAATAGGTAATTGTAGTTTAACTGTAAATCAGTATTATTATCTACTAAGGAACGTCTATCTTCTCTGTAATCACCCAAATTTTGTTCACGACCATAAGGGTGCGCCCAAACTGGCATTTTTTCTGTTCGAAGCAAATCATAAGTTGATATTTGCGAGCGTAAACTCATATTAAGATGGTCATCAATCATATAATGTGCGGTGGCATATCCGTAAAGATCTTTCTTATCGTGACCACGCAACCAGTAATTTACCATAGCCCAAGGATTGTGATAACGTTGATATTCAGCATATATAGGTTGAATACCTACTTTGCCATCTTGCCATACTCCCTTGATTTTCGGATCATTAACATCCCAGTCGGCTCCTGTCCATACAGTCATACTATAAATCAAACTGTTTGGTCCATAATCCACATCGGGGTAATTAGGCGTGTACTGATAGTTGAAATTCATATTGGCATCAATTGACAACCGTTTGTTCACGTTATAGGAAGCGTAAACATTGAAATTGGTAATATTCAATTCCATATTGGGGATGATGCTTGACTGATATGAATGTGACAAAGAAGTGCGTACAGTATAGTCTTCGCCACTTTTAGTTACAGAAATATTGTTTGTAGTTTGGAATCCTGTACGTAGAAAATTTTGTAAATTATTTGCTCCTCGTGCGATATAAGGTGTCGGTTTGATATGACCTTTAAAAGTAGCACCTCCAGAGAAAGTCGTTGTGTAAGTAGTGTTTGGGTCATATTCACCATCATACTGAGGGATTAATTGTCCTCTGAATTTTGGGCCCCATACGTCATAATCATTATCGTTCAACCCACCGCCTTTACCGTCGCCAAAAGCATATAAACAATTTTCACCCCCACCATACTCATTTTGAAGTCTAGGAAATGCTAAAAATCCTTTATCAAACATATTAGAAGAATTAACTTCTACAGTAATACCTTTTTTCCCCTTTTTCCCTTTTTTAGTAGAGATGAGAATAGCTCCATTTTGGGCGCGACTTCCGTATAAAGCTGCAGCAGCTGGTCCTTTAAGAACAGTATAATTTTCAATATCATCAGGGCTTATATTCCATGTATCAGAGCTAATCGGAACTCCGTCTACCACATATAATGTAAGTTGATCGCCTCTTAAAAGCACATTTGGTTTTCTCAACATCTCGGCAGATGCACCAACTGACAATCCTGCTACTTTTCCTGTTAACCCGGTTATTGGATTTGGATCACGAGCTTTTACTAAGTCTTTACCATCAACTTCTCTAACGGCATACCCGATAGTGGATTCCTTTTTTTCTATACCTAATGCGGTGACAACAACCTCTTTAATTGCCTTTGCATACTCCCGCAATGTCAACTTAATCTCATTCTGATCTTTAACCAGCACCTGAGTGGATTCAAAACCGACGAACGAAAATTTCAGGACATCACCCTTCTCAGCAGTAATACTGAATTTGCCTGCCGCATCAGTAAGAGTGCCTGTGCCGGTTCTTTTAATTACAACATTTACACCGGGTAATACTAACCCATCGTAATCAACAATTTTTCCTTGTACGGTAGTCTTTTGCGCAAATGCAAAGGATCCAAACAATAATAAAAACTGAATTAATAAAAAAGCGCTAATTTTTTGCATTTTTGAAATTTTTAGTTGAAATAATGTTTAAAATTTGAGCATGAAATTCTCTATATTACAATTTAGACATTCATATATCTAACTGCAATACAATGATTTAATTATTGAATAATCTATAAAATAGAAAAGGGAGGGTATTTAGTTTAGACTTTCGAGTTTTACCTCATAAAGATAAATATTTAGCAATTCTGAAGCATTTTCGGATGCAGATTTTAAACGAGCTTCAAATTTTCCGGTATCTTCATCCAGGATATTAAGTGCGACATTAAGGACTTTATCGTACTCATTGCATGCAACATTACTATTCATAATACCTTTTTTTACACTTTGCTTCAGATAACGTTCAATCTTTTTTACCGATGAATAAATTTCCGGTTTCCTATAAATTGTTTTTGTCGCTGAGTTACCTGGAGCAATAGCCACTTTATAACTATAATGGTCATTGAACAAATACATTTTTTTTGCTATCTCAATACCCAAAAAATGATCTCCAGCCATATCCTCAGTTATATTTTCAAGGTACTGAGCCTGCGACATAGACATAAATTCAAATGTGCTTTTTATGCTTTCACTAGCATTAGTAGTGTTAGCATTAGTAGATTCATTTGCATGAATTTCGGTTCTTCCGGCAATCAAAACCTCTTGAGCATTCGCCGAAACAATTGTGCATAATGACAAAATAGTCAGTCTTATAAAAATTTTCATTGATTTCATCTTTTTTGAGTTTATATGTAATGTTTAGTATTTGTAAACCTAAATCATCTTTCATGATGCAAAAATATGTTTATTATATTACTAACATATTAATGACATATTATATTCCGATTAAACAGGAATATATCATTATCAACAGTTTACAAATACGAAACTAATCTCAACGCTACCAAAATTTTATTTTTTCTATTGTCTTTATAAGTTCTTCCATATCTGCTGGATAAACTACACCGATGTTTCCTATGCGAAACGTATCTCCATTAGAGATTTTTCCGGGATAAATGACATATCCATTCTCTTTCAAAAGGTTGTAGAAATTCATGAACGAATATCCTTTCTGCTGCGGCGACACAAACGATGTAATTATCGGAGAGTGCATGAAATCCGGTAAAAGTGTGGTAAATCCGATACGACGCATTCCATCTACAAGCGTTTTATGATTTTGCGAGTAACGCTCGTATCGCTTTTCTACTCCACCTTCCTCTTCTAATTCCACAAGAGCTTGCAAAAATGCCCTGACAACGTGAGTTGGAGATGTAAACCGCCATTTTCCACCATTTTCCATTGTTGTCCATTGATCATAAAGATCGAGTGACAGCGAACGTGTCTGATTCTTGCATTGCGCCAGTTTATCTCTACTGGCTATAACAAAGCCAAACCCCGGCACACCCTGTATGCATTTATTTGCAGAGCTGATAAGAAAATCAATTTGCCAATCATGCACATCCATTGGAATACCTCCAAAACTACTCATAGCGTCAACTATCGTCGTTTTATTAAACTGTTTAGCTAAAGCTGTGATTTCGCGCACCGGATTTAGAATGCCGGTGGTGGTTTCGCAATGGACAATTGCAATATGGGTTATTTCGGGCATTTCTTCAAGAATTCTTCGCACATTCTCAACATTGGGCTGGCTGATTTCATCTAAAATATAAGCTTCGTAAGGGACATTCAAGATTCTAGCTATCTGGGTCATGCGCATACCATAAGCGCCATTCGATATAATTAACAACTTACCCGAAGGAGGAATAGCTGAGCCAATGACTGACTCAACAGCAAATGTGCCACTGCCCTGCATTAAAACAGCAGAATACAACTCTGCATTAGTAGTTGCCAAATGAGTTAGCCGGCTTCTAATTTCTTGTACAACATTTAAATTGTAGTCATCATCCCAGGTACACCAATCGCGGAGCATAGCAGCTTTTACAGTTTTAGACGTCGACAAGGGGCCTGGAGTAAGTAATAAATAGGGATTCTCCGGCAAATTTGAATTATTCATATTCAGTGTTTAATTTAAACTGTTTATATTTATTTTTAAAATAGAAAAAGGATATAATAATAAGTACAAGCCCCATAGCCGAAAGCCAAAGACCTGAAGTACTGAAAAAATCAATCCATCTTATATTGTAATTGAAAAAGTTTTTATAAAAAACCACTCCTAAACTTCCCAAATAGCCAAAAGCATCGGAAACATAAATGACAAAGCCGATATTGCTAATGTATTTGAAAGAAGAAATAAGGCGTTCGTACAGAAATGCGTTGAACGGTACGTAGCCTAAGTAAAGTCCGATTCCTACGGTTATCATCCATGCTTTTCCGCTAATTAAATGAGATGAGAACAGCAGCGTTGAAGTTATTGTCAATAAAAAGCCTATAAATATGATGAGCAAAATGATATTGAAAGCTTTGTAGTTAGAACGCACAAAAGTGATCAATGCCAACGACAGCAGCGTGAATAAGGCAACCGGAAGTTCGGCAACAGTAAAAATGGCCGGATCATTCCCATATCCCAGCGATTTCCATATCTCAACCGAAAAGTTATCGCGCAATTCTCTGAAAATAGTCAGAAACGTATAGGTGGTCACTAACAAGATAATTCCTACGTAAAATTGTTTTAAGAAAGCCTTTCGTTCAGCTCGGTTCATGGGCAATCGTTTTGTACGAAGTTTTTCATCTTCGGCTGTTGGAGGAGGAATGCAATCCAGCAAAAAAACAGATATAACTAACGGTATTGCAAAAAATAAACCGGTGATAAAAGGCATTGCAAATTCAGTAAAGTGTAGATCCACCATCACCCACTTTCCCACCGACTTTGCAACTCCCGAAGCAATAATGAAGCTCGCACTGAGACCCGCTCCCAATAATTCAGTCAGCCGCCTACCTTCCAAGTAGCTAAATACCACACCCCAAATCATTCCCAGAGGAAGCCCGTTGAAGAACATGAAAATTACATTGTAGGGTCTTGGTACAAGCCAGAAAAGCAGCAGCGCCACTTCGGCTATCCCAACCAGAATAAGGATATACGAAGCTCTGTAAGTAGATTTTAATTCAGCAATATATTTAATGCCCAAAAATTTACTCAATGTATATCCAATGACCTGAGCTGTGATAAGCCATATTTTATAATCAACACCCAGAAAGCTCAACCCATCAAATGTTCCTACGGCAAATGGCTTCCGAAATGCATACATACAAGAATATGTAAGAAAGGCGGCAAGTGACACCACCAATGCAAACACCCAATCTGGTTGTTGACCCATCCATTTTGTAAGCTTTAGTTTTAGCACGTTCATACAATCAATGAATTAACTGTTGAAATGCATCATTCAAAATATCCAGAGCACGGTGCAATTCAGGCTCCGAAATAATCAGTGCGGGTGATAAAGTGATCACGTTACCCTGTGAGACTTTGAAGTTCAGCCCGTTTTCAAGGCAGCGGTACATCACTTTCTCTGCCTCATCAACCGCTCGCTCTTTACTTTCTCGGTCAATAACAAGTTCAACTCCCCATAACAAGCCGATTCCTCGCACATCGCCTATCATTTGGTAACGATTCTTCATGTCAAACAATCGGGTCTGCATTATTTTTCCAAGTTCCTGCGCACGAGTTAATAAATCATCTTGCTCAATAACCTCTAAAACAGCAAGAGCTGCAGCACTTCCCACCGGAGATTTCTCATGCGTAAAATGTCCGATAGAATGTTCGGCTACTACATTGTACTTTTCGTTGGTCAGCATAGCAGCCATGGGGAAAACACCTCCACCCAATCCTTTGCCAATAGTTACGATATCAGGCACAATACCATAATGCTCGAAAGCGAAAAACGTTCCGGTTCGACCAAGCGCAATCGGAATTTCATCGAGTATAAGCGTTACATTAAATTCGTCGCACAGTGCCCGTACCTTTTTCCAAAAACCTGAGACTGGTATTTGTACATCTGTATTGCGGATTGTTTCTGCAATAAATGCACCCACATCACCCTCGTTCTCAAAAACATGACGGATGTAAGCTATGTAAACATCCTGCTCTGGATCATTTGTCCAAAGCGAACGATATGAAACCGGCTGTGGAACATGTTCAACACCCGACATTAATGGTCCCGTGTTTTTACGAAAAGAAGCTTCTCCTCCTACTGAAATTGTATCAAGGGCTCCTCCATGAAAAGAACCCCACATGGACACAACTTTATGTTTTCCGGTAACAATTCGCGAAAGTTTAAGCGCCATAGAGTTGGCTTCGGAGCCACCAGGTGCAAATAGCACCCTGTTCAATCCCGGAACAATTGTGCATAATCTCTGAGCTAAATGAATAGCATCTGTATTTGTATACCTTCGCGGTGAAAAAGGTAATTTGTGTAGCGCTCTTGTAACAGCATCAATTACATGCTTATTTCTATAGCCAACCTGATGGACGTTATTGCCATGAAAATCCAATATTTCCCTACCTGACGACGTAATTATATACGCACCCTCACATGCCGATAGAATTTCCAAACATGGAGTTGATAACGATTGGTGGAGGAACCATGAGGCATCGTTGTCTAACATTTCTATCGTTTCCGATGGTAGTCCCGCGATCCATTCTTTTCTTATTTCGGTAAGATTAACATCTCCCTCGACTTTCATTAATCTATCAATCATGTTTACTTATATTAAACCTTGTTGTTATTTATTATGCAAAGAAACAGCACCGGTATTACAAGCATATTGCATAGTTATTAATTGTTTATAACTACATGTGCCAACTAATTTATTTTCCATATTTTTGCACTGAAGAAAATACGATTGAATATTAATTTACTATTAGTAAACATTATGACGGGAAGTGAAATAAGCTTTGTTGGGAAGCGCATAAAAGAATTAAGACTTAATAAGGACTTAAAACTGGTGGAGGTGGCGATAAAATCGCGTGTCAGTAAAGGTTTATTGTCGCGTATTGAGAACGGGAGAACCATACCTTCATTACCAGTGCTTTTCAGTATTATAAATGCGCTAAGTGAAAATCCGACAACTTTTTTTGAGCACCTGAATTGTACTGCAAGTTCACCATTCTATATGCTTATAAAAAGCACAGATTATCAACCTATAGAAAAGGAAGACTCCATTGGCTTTAATTACTATTCAATTATGAGTCATTCATTTAAAGATGTTACGTTCAATGTCGTTTTTCTGGAGTTAAAACCTCAGGCTAGACGGGAGATGGTTACAACAGACGGAATGGAGTTTATCTATTTAGTGGAAGGAGATATTGATTACAAATTAGGAGAGACAACTTTTTCAATGACTCAGGGCGACTCTTTATTTTTTGATGGACGCGTACCTCACCTAAAAATCAACAAAACAACAAAAACAGCTCGCATACTTGTTATTTACCTATTATTTAATCAATAAAACTAATTTTATGTCACAAAATGTAGAAATGATTGTTTTTGATATGGCCGGAACCACGATAAAGGACAATCGTGAAGTTGAAAATTGTTTTCTGGAAGCTGTAACCCAAACCGGACTAACCACCACACACGACGAGATTAATTCCATGATGGGTTGGTCGAAACTTGCTGTCTTTGAAAAATTATGGAAACAGGAGTTGCCTAAAGCATACGAACATGATTTAGCTAAACGCATAGACTATTCATATTCTGTATTCAAAAAAATTCTGGAGTCGCACTATCTGAATTCGGAGATATTTCCTACCGAGGGAAGTGTTGAGATATTTAAATATATAAAAGAACAGAATATCAAGATTGCACTTACTACCGGATTCTACCGCAAGGTGACCGATATCATACTTCACAAACTCGGCTGGGATGAGGGATTAAATGCAGTTCATACCGGTTCACAATTAATCAACGCTTCCATTAGCAGCGATGAAGTGACAGCAGGACGACCGGCACCTTATATGATTTTCCGAGCCATGGAACTTTGCAACATTACCGATGTCCGGAAAATAATTAAAATTGGTGACACCCCTTCCGATTTGGCCGAAGGGAAAAATGCAGGGTGTAAATGCTCCTTTGGAATAACCAATGGCACTCATTCGAAAAGCGAGTTAGAAATTTACGAAAATGATGGATTAATGGAGAATTTGTTCCAATTCAAAACACACCTTGAAAGTATTTTATAATCTATTTCAATAAAACAGAAACGATGAATGCAATAAAAAAAATAGCCTTATTCACTCTTCTTTTGATAGTTTGTCAGTTAAGTGCACAATCAGTTGATGAAATCTCAAAAAATAGATTGATACTACCCAATGGTTGGGGATTATCTCCTGTTGGGAAAACGCTAACACTTGGAGATCTTCCTTTGAATATCGCTGTTTCGCATTCGCAGAAACTACTGGCGATTACAAATAACGGACAAAGTACACAGAGCATTATGTTGATCGATGTCATTAAGCAGACTGTGATTGATTCCATAGTAATTGGTAAATCGTGGTTAGGTCTGACCTTTTCTGCAAATGATAAATTCTTATATGCTTCAGGTGGAAACGACAACTGCATTGTCAAATACAGCATCAATAACGAGAAACTAAGTGCTGTTGATACCCTTGTGTTGGGCAAACCCTGGCCTGTTCGAATATCGGTTGCAGGAATTGCAGTGGATGATGCCAAGAATATATTATATGCTGTTACGAAAGATGATAATGCTTTGTATGTGTATGATTTAAAAAACAAGCGCATTATTTCTCGCAATACTCTTGGTGGTGAAGGATACACCTGCTTACTATCTCCAAACAAAGATGAACTTTACATAACATGTTGGGGGTGCAATAGAGTGAAAATATGGAACACTACACAAATGGAATTTTTGCCAGACATAGTGGTTGGTAGTAATCCAAACGATTTATGCATTACAAAGAACGGAAAATACATGTTTGTGGCCAATGCAAACGACAATTCAGTGTCTGTCATAAATATCAAAAAGCGTCTGGTAATTGAAACCCTAAATGCAGCTCTGTTCCCTAATTCGTTAGCAGGTTCTACCACCAATAGTGTAGCACTAAGTCCGGATGACAAAAAGCTATTTATAGCCAATGCCGACAATAATTGTTTGGCAGTGTTTGATGTTAGTGAACCAGGTGAAAGTGTAAGCAAAGGTTTTATACCAACAGACTGGTATCCAACATGCGTTCGTACAATCGGAAAGAAAATCTTTATTTCCAACGGCAAAGGAAATATGTCAATGGCAAACCCTTTTGGTCCGAACCCATACGGAAGGGATGAAGAAGTTACCTACCAGCACGGAATAACTGAAAAAGCAAAACCAGTACAATATATTGGTGGCCTCTTCAAAGGAAACCTTCAAATAGTGGATAGCCCTACAAATAAGCAGCTGGCAAGTTGCACCGAAAGCGTGTATAAAAATACGCCAAATTCTCAGGGGCAGGATATTAAAATTCCGGAGAATAATCCTATTCCTCATCAACAGAACGCTACCTCACCAATCAAATATGTTTTTTATATCGTAAAAGAAAATAGAACTTACGATCAGGTTTTAGGTGATATGCCCGAAGGGAATGGCGACAAAAATCTTGTGCTTTTCGGAGAGCAATTCACTCCAAATCAACATGCACTCGCTCGCGAATTTGTACTTCTCGATAATTTTTATGTGAACGGTGAAGTTAGTGCCGATGGTCACAACTGGAGTTTAGGAGGGTATGCTACCGACTATCTGGAAAAAACATGGCCTACAAGTTATGGAGGCAGAGGGGGCGATTATGATGCCGAGGGAAACCGAAAAGTCGCAAATAACAAAGATGGTTTTATTTGGGACTTCTGTAAACGTCAAGGAGTAAGTTACCGAACTTATGGTGAGTTTGCCGATGATTACAAACCGAATATCCCAGTGCTGAAAGATCATTTCTGTCCATTTTACACCAGTTGGGATCAGCACGTTCGGGACACGATACGTTTTACACAATGGCGTAAAGATTTCGATTCATTACTGGTTCATCAATCTTTGCCCCGGCTTAACACCCTCCGATTCATTAACGACCATACCGAGGGCTTGAATAAGGGTAGACCAACTCCCAGAGCTCATGTAGCCGACAACGATTTAGCAGTTGGGATGTTTGTCGATTATTTAAGCCATTCTCCTATTTGGAATGAGAGTGCTGTTTTTATTGTAGAAGATGATGCACAAAACGGACCCGATCATGTGGATGCACATCGTTCCACAGCTTATCTTGCAGGTGGTTTTGTAAAAGAAGGTTTTGTTGATCATACAATGTATTCAACTGCATCGATGCTGCATACTATGGAGCTAATTCTCGGCCTTCCGCCCATGAGCCAATATGACGCTGCTGCTGAACCCATGTGGCGATGTTTTGATAGTATTCCGAAGCACAAACCTTTTCGGGTAAAACCACATCAAATTGACCTTAATGAAATCAATAAGAACACTAGCAAATATGCTGATCTCAGCCAACAGTTAGATTTCAGTAAAGAAGATGAAGCACCGGATGGTTTATTCAATGAAATAATTTGGAAAGCAGTAAAAGGGATTGATAGTAAATGCCCGGCAACAGTTCATGCTGCATTCTATATAAATAGACAATTTTAAGCTCACGAAAGAATTAATCCTTTAATACGAGTTAAACTTTTCCGGGATTTCTACAATAATTTACGAAACGATTAATTTTTAGTGATAAAATCAAAACCTGCCAACTCATTGCCAACTAACAAATGGGGCTAACTCGCCACAGGAACGAAGGCAACTACTGCAAATGCGTTGGAAAAGGGCTTGGGGAAAACGGAATGAATAAAGCTTGTGTAAATGGAAATCATATACTTCAGCACCCCAGGGACAAACAAATAACGACAAGTTTCTTATTTTCTGCACAACTACAGGGTGGTGGGGAAATCTTGAAGTATTTCGGGCAGCGGAGCAAATGCATTGATATTGTGAGATTATTATACATAATTAGATTATGGACTTCCCTATTGATTTGCCGTTAGGCAAGGGAATGACCATTAACTAAATGTTATGTATATTAGCTTTGAGTTGTTTTTTTCTGGCGCAAGTGCAGCACGGTGGTGGCGGTTGAAGTGCAAACGTCTTTTTTTGCCTTTTGCAAAAAGTGTGATAGAAAAAAACAACTGCAGGGGGGATTGTGCGGAGGCAGGCAAAAAGACTTTGTAAGCCCTGCACTTCGGCACGCTCAGCGAGCTGACGAGAAAGAGTGAGGATTTTTGGCGGCTGGGGATTTTACCTGCTAAGCTGGCTGTAATGAATTTTCATGTGATGCATGACCGCATCAGCCCTAATTACCAAAATACCGCTTGGTTATGGAGTTGCGTCACGACAGGCATCAACACCTTTGCTAAAGAAAGATTGTATCAATTTTGTATCGCAACTAAATTGAATACACTTTTTTTAATATCATTTTGGGTGCAGTGCCATTTTGTTTTTTTTATGGATTAAACCATTATATACTAAACAACTAATGTTATTTCATTCTTCAAATCAAACAATAAATCTGAAACAACACGACAGTTTACTTTTTCTTTATTTATGAGAAGTTCAGATATCTCCTTATTTATCATAAGCTTTAGATATGAAAATAAATTCTCAAAAGACATGTCTTCTTCAATATATTGATTAAATGTATTACTTGCCACATTGACTAGTGAGTTTTTAAATTCTTCAATTGCCTCATTGTCTATATCTGGTAAAAAAGAAGAATCTCCTGTATCTCGTTCGGCAACAACTTCTCTATATTCTGTAATAATATCTCCAAAACCAATTCCATTTACAATATTTCTTCCTAGAATGCTGTTTATGAATTCAGCGGATCTACATGCAAGAAGAAAGATATTCTGTCCATCAAACAAGTCGACGTTCGAGAGTTCAAAGAGTTTTGTCTTTAGTCCATTTACTGGAGTTCCGTATAAACAATTACTGGCTCCATGCCCTAAAAACACGATTAAATTATTTTCAGCATTAATTGCATTAATAGCATCACTCACAGATTGGAATAATTCTTCATTATTATCACTTCTAAATCCAAGAAATGAATCAATTTTACCTAGAGATTCATAAATTGGCAATAGAAAATCTGTTGTTTCATCTTTCGGGAAAATGCAAATGATATTACTCGCCATCCTCGTTCTTATTTATTTCAATTAAATATGCGATTGTCTGTTCAATTAATTCTTGTTGAAAATCTCTTCCTTGAGGACTTGATTTTTCAATTTGACTGGCAATATCTCCAAGCTTCTGTCCCTTGAAATTAGGATAGCATGATTTAAATTTCATATCAGGATAATCTCTTAATTTATTAACTAAAACTGTTGTTGCGGATTTAGAATTTTTTTTGATTAACTGAATAATGGAACTTGGATAACCAGGTCTTGTAGCAAAATCTGATATTTTATAATCTATTATTTTTATTATCCCTTCAGTTAGTTCTTCCGAAGTAATTTGTGTGTGATCTCCCAAAACGGCTTTAATTGCATCAGCTATTTTCCCCGAATACATTATTAAAGGGGTGTTTGGCCTAATACTCCGAATTATTTCGACGATGTGAACTCCATTTAGATGTTCATCACTTAAGTCAAAATCAGTTGCAATTAAATCAATGTTTGAGTCCTTAATAACATCTTTAATGTGTATGATTAATTTTTCTCTATCAAGATTTTGATTTTCATCTTGTATTTCCGGAATAGCTGTTTTTATAAACAATCCATTAACAACGTATCCATCTTTTTTAAGTGGAGCCTTAATAAGTGATTCAAACTCTTTTTGTTGATCTTTGTCATCAATAATTAAACATGTGGCCATAATTATCTAAATTTTAAACGAAATGTTGCTCCTTTGGAAAAATATAATCCATTACCTAAAAACTCAATATCACCATTTAGTTCTTTCTTCATTGCTTCTCTAATTGTGCTTAAGCCGATTCCAGACCCTCCACGTCTATTTGTAATACCTGCTTCAAAAATCGATTCATTGTTAAATTTACCAGTATCTACACCATCTCCATTATCTGAAAAATCAACGCAGAACAGATTATTTATCTTCTTAAAATCGACAAATATTTTATCAGCGTTAGCTTTTTTTGAATTACTAATAAGGTTATCAAGAATTACAGATAAATCCAACAATTGTGTTTTACGAATAATCCTTTCATTGAAAGACTCATTAAATAATATTTCTTTTATTGAAACATTGTAATTTGGCAAGTATTCTTTAATATATGATGGAATATCAACTTTTGAATACTCCTTTAAAAGAGTTATATCAGCTTTCGTTAGTAAGCTACTTAGCTTATTTATTCTTTCAATGTGAAAGTTGATAAAATCTAGTTCTTGAATTACTTTTGTAGCAATTGGTAATCCGAAAATAGCTTCATTTATTGACTTAGTTGCTGATAAAAGTTCATTTGAAGAAATCTGAATTGTATGTAACAGATCTTCTGTCTCTTTTGTAGTTTTACGGGTCGCAACTAGATATTTATACTTGTCTTTTTCAATATCTCTTTCTTGGATTGCAGCGGCCTCCGCGGCTTCCGCAATTATTCTTTTTTCGGCTTCTTCTTTCTGTTTCTGTTCAGCTTCCTTTCTTTTAATCTCTTCTTCTCTAAATTTTAATTCAGCTTCTTTCGCTTGAATTTGAGCTATTTTCTTTGCCTCTTCTTCTGCTTTGCGATCTTCTTCTGCCTTCTTCTTTTCAATCTCAGCCAATCTTGCTTTTTCTTCAGCCTCAATACTCTTTAGTTCTGCATATCTCGCTTTTTCTTCAGCTATGTCTTTCTCTTTTTGAAGTTCAGCTAGTCTTCTTTTAGCCTCTTCAATATTAAATAGGAGTGTGTCATCGTTAGTTTGTTCAGCAATTTTCTCTAAATCGGCAATAAACTGTGGTTTTACTGAATTCGTTTGATTTGGATCAGATAATATATTAGCTAGATCCTTATTGTAATAAAGAACTTCTACATTTTTATCTTTTGTCAATGTCTTTACTAATTGAACAAAATCTATTTTACTTCCAATGCTCGACTGTAAGACATAATTTGGTTCTTCTTCTTCTTTGTCATTTTCAAGTAATTTTTTTCTTTGATTTAATGCATCAATTTCGCTTTTAAAATACTCTCTTCTTATAAAAGCTTCACCCCAAAGAACTCCCGAAACATATCGTTCTAATCTTCTATGAGCGATCTCAAAAAAAGCAAACAACTGTTTTGCCGTTTCAGTAAAAATAAGTCCCCCATCTCTACTGGAGACTTCTTTCAAATCATCCACCTTGTCGGTAGTTACATCAACGCGTCCAAATAAATCTCGAGTACCTAAAAAACTACTATGTTTCTGTTGGGCGCGATAGTCTAAGTTCCAACTATCATCACCTGTATTACCAAAAGGTAAAATGCGAAAGCCATTTCTAAAGAGAAATATTGAACCATAATTATGTGGTTCAATACCCATTAATTTTGTAAAGTTTATTTTTGCAGAACGATTGAGATAATACAAGTTTATCTTTACATCTTCAAGGTTCACAAAATTTTTGTTTTTTTCTTTGATTTTATAAATTTCAATACCCCGATCTATTATGCTCGATATTATTTCATCTCCTTTAAGTTCAACTTCAATTTGAGTTGTTTTTAATTTGAATATTCCTGAAATACTGTTTTTTAGAACTCCATTTACAATTTCTCGATCGTGCAAATCTGATTTTATTGCAATCGAATCTTTTTCTAACTCTCTTGGACAAATAATTTCTATAGAAAAATCAGTTGTTTCTGACAAAGGATTAATTAGTTTTTCGAGAGAGCGTTTCAGACCTAAAATATGTTGTCTATCCCAGTTCGATTTCAGTGATGAGATTTCAAGAATAGTACCTGTCAGTTTATTGTTTGGAAACGTTATTAAATCAGGTGTTGAGTTATAGCCAATGTTTATTTCAGTAAAGTTATTTCGTTGATCTTTTTCAAATTGAGTCCAATCAACCATGAGCTGCTCAAGTGTTGAAGATTTATTACTTTTTGTAGACAGATTAAGATATGAGCCAAGTCTATCAGAAGATATTCTTCCTATTCCTTTTGCTCCCGCATAATGTCGTTTTATGCTATCACGGTAGGATTCTTGTTTATGCAAACTATCATCTTCGCTTCCATCTTTTTTTGCAGAAAATCCAAGGAATAACCATTTGTCACGAACATCAGCAAAAGTCATTCCCTTGCCATTGTCAGCTATAATAATTAAATCCTTATCGAAGCTAATTTCAACCTTAGTTGCGTAAGCATCATATGAATTCTTAACTAATTCAAAAATAGCTATGTAGTCATTGGTAATCAGATCTTTGCCAATTAGATCTTTAAGAGATGAGCTTACTCTAAATTGCATTTGTTTTTCCATACTTAGAGCATTTCTTTTAAAGCCAGTCCGGCTAGTTCAGCAAATAATGGTGGTATTGCGTTTCCAATCTGAGTATATCGCGGTACTTCGACTTTTCTCATCTGTCCTCCTGTCGTGTATTTCTTTTTTATTTCGTACCAGTCCGGAAATGTTTGAATACGAGCATATTCCCTTACTGTTAAAATACGAGGTTCGGAATAATGAATATAGTCATCAGGATGTGTAGTAAGTGTGGGTGAAACCTGCTTTGAGTCCAAGACAGTTATTCCTCGCTTTTTAATATTCCAACGTTCCCGTTCTTTATTCTCAATTCTTTTCCCTTTTATAGGGTAATGCTCAATTAAAGATGAGAATACTTTTACTGTCTCTTCACTATGATGCGCAAAACTGTGGCTGTCTGGAATTATATCATTTTGAACATATTTTCCACGCATTAAGTTTTGGAAATTCGAATTTGATTTGCCGTAAACTCCTGATTTAAAGTTCTTTCTATCTGGAGTATTCGTAGTACCATTTGAACATAATAAATCCGAAATAGCATCTCCGATTGTAGTAGTGTCTCGTATTCCTTTTTCGCTCAAGTATATTGGCTTCAATTTATCTATAGTCGGTTCAAAATCATTAGCTTTACCATTTAAAGAACCAACTAAAATAAACCGTTTTCTTCTTTGTGGAACTCCATATTTTGAAAAATCAATTATATGAGGTTTTACGCTATAACCTAATTCGTTTAATTTGCTGATTACTATTTTAGAATAAGGTATAGCATCGTGTTCTCCTTTTTTATTAAAAGCATAAGTAAATCCCTTTACGTTCTCAAAAAGAATCATTTTGGGGCGTACCAATTCAATAAATTTTATATATGAGTAAACCAACTGATTACGCATATCCTCTTCAACTCTTTTTCCTGCCATTGAAAATCCCTGACATGGTGGTCCACCAGCAACTAGATCAACCGAACCTCTCAGTCCTTTTAATTCCACAGTGTGATTTTTTAACACTTCATTAATGTCATGATTTGCTAGCTTTAGCCAATCTGGCCATTCAAAATGTTTTTTATTGTCTATTAGGTTGAATTTGAGTGTTTCAAATGCAAAAGGACTTTTTTCAATTGCAAATAATCCTTTCCAACCAGCATTGTGAAGACCTAAAGATAGCCCACCACAACCCGCAAATAAATCGATATATTTATATGTTTTTGTGCTCATGTAATTAAAATTATGCAAATATACAAACAAAGATCAATATAATAAGCAGTAATATTATAATGTTAATTTTAATACGCGATTTTCGAACTTATAGTATAACTGCTCATTGTCGATATGTATACAACTATTATTCAATATTCTCGTAAATAGATTGCCTTGTATCTGTCCAAATATAAAGCTCCATTTCATCTCCTATAACTTTCTGAACATTTTCGCTTTCTGAAAACTCAAATGCTTCCTGTTCATTCTCAAAACAACATGCCAGATTAAAATTGTCAGTCCATTGGAGGCTAGGCGTAGTTGTCAGGAATTTATCCTTCTTGTAGTTAGAAATACAAATCTTATGAACAGTTGTGACAGTATTCCCTTTTAAATCGAGTATCATCTTGTGCTGATTTTATCGTACAAAGAAATATGAAGATGCTAATTCGTGGGTAGCATCTATGTCTGCCTCTTGACCAGAGTTATTTTCATTGTTTCGAATCAGGCTTTGAATTGCGTAAGTTTCCCAACCGGCTAAAGTGTCTGTTGGTGTACCTAATTCTATTTCCATAGTTTTGCCGTTGATAGCAAGCACTGTATCATTCGGATAAACATCTTTATCTTGTAAGTATTCTTCTACAAGATTACAAAGAGCTTCATTAAAAGCATCTCTTTCTGTGTAACTACTATAGTCTGACATAATATTATGTTTTAAGTGGTTTGCTAATTATTTCTTAATCACTTGCTATATAACTTCAACAAACACCTTTTCCACCTCTTTTTCTTCAAGAATGTGAGAAAATGCCAATTAGTTTGTTATGATTTATGTTTCAAGATACATGAGTAAACACTTTATTGTATTTGTTGTCGTAAATCTATGCGAAATTTGCGACAAGAAAGCTACTCATTTTCAATATTTATTGCGGTAAATCGACTGTTTAGTTCGGTTAATCTTTCTATTAGTTCGGCATAGGGTTTCGAAACTCCTGGTATCATATTGGTTTGCATACTTCGGTAGTCGGATTCCCAGGCTGCTGCTTGTTCGGCAGGTGGAATAAAGTTCAATGTTGCCGGCCACAAGGTATCGTAATCGAATTTATTTAATCCAACAAAATGGCGGCGGTGTTCCACAATATCCTTGTAAAGAGCTGTATCAACCAGCGCATTTGTTTCCACCTGCGTATCCATGATCTTTTCCAGATCGTATAAATGTCGCGACATACGTTCCACCCTGGGAGGAACTCCTTCTTGATGAAATGTTTCGTGTAATAGGAATGCTTTTTCCAGAAAAGTACGTTTGGCTGCTACCGCCGTAACCGGAAAGGTCGTATCAGCATAAGGCGCAGCCGGAAATTGCTCAGCTACCAATGTTTTTATCTCGACTGTCTGCACCGGTTCGGTCATCGAACGTCCGCTTACTTCAATTTTTACGCTGGCAGGCATATATTCTACAGCCGGAAATAGCGAATTGAAATGAATATAAATACTCTCGGGGTCGACGGTAGAAACAGGAGTTCTAATCACTTCTGTTCTGAACCATTCACGAGGAATACCCATGCTTAGGAGCATATTATCAATCCGGTCGGGAAGTTCTTCCCTTACAAAAGAGCATAAAGCCCTTCTTACCCTATCATTTATTTGATTCTTTGAAAGTACACCTGTGAAACCTAATTGTTCACGAGTAACGACAATATCAATATCTTCCGAAAATCGGTTTATCAGACCCCAGCATTTACTTAGCGAGGTTCCACCTTTAAATGAAAGTTGATTGGCAAAAGGCAATGAAAAGAGTGCTTCGAGCACGGTGGTAACCCACCAGTCTTTTTCCACTGCTTGTACAATGTAGCCGGTTCTAACAGAGGTTTGTTCCAGAATGGTTCTTCGGTCGGCATCGTTTAGACCTATCCAGTTTATGTTCATGCGTAAATCAGTTTTTTAATCCATGCTGGTGCCAATTTCAAATCAGCATTAACATCTTCTTGCTTTTCTTTTGAAATTAGGTCCTTTATTTTTGTAAGTTGTTCGGCCGTAACGTTGTCTTCACCAATTTCTTTGAGTGCAGCCACCACAAGCATTAATACATCGTTTTTGTATGATAAGTTTTTAGCTACCGTGCGTTTAAATACAATACCTTGTCCGTTACCAATTTTAATTTTGCGCGCAGCACCATCAGTCAAGAAAACTACATTCATAGGAATTTGTGTAGAAAAACCAAGTGCGTTGAGCGCATAAACACCTGTTGGAACTATCCTTGCTTTATCTCTTTTAGCGATTTCACGTGCAATGGTTTCAACAGTTGGGTATAATACACCCAGCCCTAAGCGGGTATCTATTTGAGGATACAAATAAATGCCCTGAGCCAACCGGATCAACATGCCTGATTGGGTAAGTCGCTCCATGGCTTTATTCACAGCTTTGGGCAGTCCGAACGAACTGAAATCAGAAGCAAATAATATCTTGCCTCTTCGTCCGTACTTAAGCTTATCTCCTATCTCATTTACAACGCTTTTCACGATTTTGTTTATTTTATTGTGTCGCAAATATAGGAAATAATTGCGACATAATATGTTTGTATAACTTTTATTTTTAATAAATTTGATTCATCAGAATTTACTGCATTCTTAGTTGCTGATTGTTAGGATTTTTGCATGATATGTTAGGTTGGTTTTTCGTTGCTGTTTCGGCAAGGAATTAAATCGATAAAAACCAATAGTGGTGGAGTGATTTCCAATTAGCTTTAATCGGTTTGCTCAATAAAATGGAGTGTTCATTGACAATGAACATGTCTGAATATTGAACATGTATAGTTGGTATTAAATGTCAAGTAAACGGCGCAAAATACTTGACAAATAAATAAAAGAGATTGATTTCTGGTTGACAATGGGGACATGGGAGACAAAGTGAGGAGGTTAGTTTACCTTTGCAAACCTTGACAAAATTTGCAAAGGTTTGCAAATGGATTTTAGTTGTGCCCTA
>Ga0302292_1000605_pt1 | contig 25052 bp, 13 predicted proteins | sample III_Fen_N2_1_FD_194553 | JGI IMG/M metagenome (GOLD analysis project Ga0302292, IMG submission 194553) | Peat permafrost microbial communities from Stordalen Mire near Abisko, Sweden - III_Fen_N2_1 | ecosystem: Environmental > Terrestrial > Soil > Wetlands > Permafrost | place: Sweden: Abisko...
GCTTTATCGAAGATGCAAGCGGTAATAAAATGCGCTTTTATTTTCATTCCAGACTCATCGAAGCGACCTAAAAATGCGGCATTTTGTTCCTCATTAAGGCTAATGGTATGTCGAAATATAGCAGGATCACTCTTCATATTCCTCCCAGCTCCAGTTTTACGTGTTAATTCATTTTCTTTTTTGTTCATACCTCTTGAATTTTACTTTTGAGCTATTTGCTCCATAAATAATTCTTCTAAAACACCGACTTCGGAGGTGTTTCTGTCCCTGAAAGGGCAAGTCATTTTGAGATGCTGAAAGAATTTCAAGCATCTCAAAATACAACTTGCCATTTGCTAAGTGCAAATACGATTAGCGTTATTGAGTGCTTGGAAATTTATCGAATTGAACTTATAAATGATAGTGCAAAATTAGTTTCTGTTTCTGAATTGTGCCATAGCTGTATGTAGGACAAACGCAGACATACTGTGTCAGGCTAAGACAGTTTGAAAAGAGGTTTATTTATTGTTTTCATTTGCAGACGATACTGATTTTCAATACATATGTCAGCAATTCATCTGGAATGATGAATGAAAATTAAAAAGTTGAATGATTGGTTGGATGAATGAAAAACGTAGTTTTAATAACTATTGTCAGCAAGTCAACAGTTCAACAAATCATCAATCAATATTTTCAACAAGCCAACAATAAATAGTGTCGGTCATGCAACAAATCAAAATAAAATATTGCCAAAACAAATTATTAAATCTTGCTGACATAAAATAGAATCAACAACCAAACGTGTCACACACTTTTTCTATTTATCCCAATTATGCACAGAACAGTAAACACCTCCTTTTTCTCGTACACGAAGTGTAAACATTTATTATATTGCATGAAGTGCTAAAACAACTAGAACTTCTTTTAGCAGTTGAATTATTTTATTCAGGCGGTAGCAAATAATTTAAACGCTAAATGTAGTTTCCGCTGTCCCTATTCAAAAATAGTTTGCCTGTTTTTTTTATGTCAAGAAGCTAGGTCTTTAAAAACAGGCATATTGTTTTGGGGCATTTATTTCAAGTTCAACATACAACTTAAATTGCGAATGTCTTTAAATGTTGGAAAGCAGGAAATAAGTTTTCCGTAATCCATATAATAAAAGTAAGAATTAGTCCCGAAAACTTATTCTTACTTTTCAACATTATCAAACTCTATCACAACGCATTTTTTTGAGTGGATACCGGGACTCGATGTGTCAGGCGAGAAAAAATGGGTTGTGACCGTTGTCTCCCAAGAAAAACCTGTTGTGACTTTTATGCTTTCACCAAAAAGGAAACACGCTTAAAAGTCATAAGTGGTTTTCGGGGCATTATTAACAAGTTGGATATTCGCCTGATTAATTCACCGTTTAGGTGCAATTCTTCATGCGTTTATTTGGGTCAAACACGTCGCAGAAAATAGACACATACCATTGGTAGAGGGTTGAAAATGGCTTGGGTAGTGACTGACTGGATGATAATGGAGCTTGTGGAATGGAAAGGAAGGAGACTACCGAAGCTGTGTGGTGCTGAGGTGTGTGCATAAAATGAAAGCGGAAAGAAATGTAAGGGTGCGAAGTGAGGAACGAACGTAGTTCCTGGAATGTAATGGGCTTGAATGAACGCACTGACCGCAAGCACATGGATAACTCAGGTATGTATTTATTTTCGGCACAACTAATGGGTGATAGGGTCTTATTGTGGCTCTTATATTTACGGAACGCATAAGAACGCACCGTTCAGGTGTAATAAACTTACCACAATTATCTATCAGGTGAAACCTGACCGCTTTCTGCAGAACTCTCTTCGCTCCTGATTTTATGCCTATTTCTCAAATAAAATAGATTTTTGCATTTGGATTTCAGAAAACACTCCTTGGTTGCGGAGAGCTTCAAAGCCTTTGCAGGAAAGGATTATAGCGATATTAAACCGCAACTAACCTGAATTTATTTTTTTTCATTTTTTTATTTTGGTTGCGGGTTGTTTCTTCTGTAATGCTTATAAAATAAGGGTTTCAGCATATTTTGACCGCAACCAAGCAATTTCCAAGATTCAGTGTTAATTGATTTAAAATGATTTAAACGAGAAGTTGTGCAAAAAATGGTGCAATTAATCTCATATTTTCTCGTAAATGACAAATTTTGTCGCATATAGAATCACTAAATACAAATATCTGCGCGTATAATTGTTATTCTGACTGTTTTTTCTCATCTTCCAAGGCTCTATCAAAATCATCTTTGGATTTTTGACTGAAAACTCTTTCTATGTATTTTAAGTGAGCTTTTTCAGGCTCTTCGTAAGCATTGCACTCAATCAGGTAATTATTCAAATCATCAAAATCATCACCGTAAAGGTTATCACTGAATTTGTGCAGTTTTTCCATAACCCTGATGTAGGTGTCAGGCTCTTTTGAACGCGTGAGTTTTCGTAATGCCAGGATATAATCTTCCCGGAACACAGTAGGAACAATTATACGTGATTGACCACCACGAAATAGCTCTGCATTCATCATGATTCTTGCAATACGACCATTTCCATCAATAAAAGGATGTACTTCACTTATCATAAACATCATGAATATGGCTCTGGCCATTGGTTCTTTTAATGCTGCGTAATATTTAAAGCCTTGTATTAATGTTCCTCTGACCAGCGTATGGTCAACGAATATGGTATTTCCTGCCTGATTATTTTTGTCTTTAAATTGACCCGGGTTGCAATCCTCTCTTTCACGCATCAAAATTCGATGACGATTTTGTAATAATTCGAACAGTTCTTCTGGAGTTGCAGGGATTTTATTCATTTCTGCCCGATTGGATATAACCGTAAATGTTCCTAAAATATCGTGTGAGTCTTTTATACGTTTAGGAATGGCAATACCAGTTTCAACAATCGATTTAGCTTCGTCAATTGTAAATCTTGTGCCTTCAATATAATTTGAGAAATAACCCTCAAAAAAAGAGAACATACGATAAGATTCTTCATCCGTATTTTTATTGGTTCGCTCAATAAAGAAATGATCTTTAAGTGCATCAAATAGTATTGAGAATAATTCGACCCGTGCTGCATCAAATGGAACACCTGCGACTCTCGCTCTTGAAGAATCGTTTGTAAGGACATTCACATTGTGAGTTGACATAAGTGCCGAAATAATTCGATTCAGCTTTTCGAATTCAATAGGCATATTGAGTAAAATCGAGACTTCTCTTAGCTTATCCCTGAACTCATTCAATTTATCTTCTCCCTGAATGAGAATCATTTTTTCCAATCGGTTTTCAATAAAAGAAATAGGAAGTATTTTTGATTGTTCGCCTTGTCGCTTAGAAATCTGCATACACTCCAATATCCAACGATACTCAGACGCAATGTAAATGCCATTCAGCAGTATGTCTCCATCAATGGCTTTTGGACCTTCGTTTATGTTGAGGGTTATTCCTGGAAGGTCGGATATTTTTTTTCGGAAGTTATACGTTAGAAAAAAATCACCATCAACTGTGGGGCGCAATTCCTGAGCGCTACGATGACTGATAACCGAATTCGGGTAACGCCATGCCAGAATATCAATAAGATTTCTTTTGACGATGCTTTCAACGGAATCCAACATATTAGATGTGTAAATTCGAGGAGCTAATTTTTTTAGCTTACCAGCTTTCTCTGCTAATGAAATTTTCCGAGAAACGTTTGAGTCGGATGAAGAGAAAATAATCTCTTTTGATAGGTTTAATGCTTCTGCCATACAAATTTTGTCGCTAATGATATGCAAAGTTGCAAATTTTGTCGCATATAAACAAAAAAGTACCTATGAAAATCCGATGAATTTCTTGATAGAGCCTAAGAATCTTATATTTTTTAATTTATTATCGTTAAATATTATAACTTTTGTCAAGTAAACAGCGCAAGATACTTGACAAAACATGTCATTCCTTTTGAATATACCGCTTTAATTTGTTCATTAAAAACGCTTGTTCATTGGCAATGAACAGCAAAAAATATTGAACAGATAATTTATCTAACCGGCAAAACTTCATTTTTGGTTCTGATAACTTTATTATTGGCACACTTTACAAAAGTGCGTTAGCACATAAGCTAAAATGTCTGAAGTCATTGTTTCAGATGAATCTCTTCCCCTGTACGTTTTATTAATTCAGTGAGTGGAATTTCGGTAACGGTGGCTTCGCTGGTGTTGGTGAACCAACCGCAAAACAGAACTTTCTTACTGCTGAGCGATTGCACAACTTTCCAACAATAATCCGGTACTGCTATATGCCCGATTTTCTTTTTACCAAAAGTACCTCCACAAACGATAAGTAAGGAATCGGACTGAGACCATTGACGAATAAGTGTTTCGTTTATTTTCCAAACTCCCCGGTTGAGGTTAGGCGTTTGAGGGAGGCAGTTGTAATAGCGAAAGGTTAGCTCATCATTGCTACAATCGTTGGCGAAGTCTTCGGAATTGGCCAGATGACCTTTATCGTAACCGGATTTAGCATAATCTTTATCCGTAGCAGTTTGCAGACTGTCAATATCGTTATGAAAACGGAATTTGGTACGGCTACACTCTCCACCGCCACGATATAACTTGTAGCTTACCCATAAAGGCTCATGCAGCGCATTACTGAAATTTACGGTATAGACCTCCCGCTTTACTATGCTTTGTGCCACCGTATTTCCGCATAGCAGAGATGCTAACAACAGGAAAAGCAAGTTTGTTCTGAAATGTTTTTGCATATATTTTTATCGTATCTTTCTTCCATCCAATTGTATGGCACACTTTACAAAAGTGCGCCAGCAGGGGCTTTATTTTTTTTCTTTTACTTCAAATTTCACAATCTTTGAACTTTGCAATTCTTCAAAAAGCACTTTGATTTTTTCAATGCTTTGTTGTCTTGTCTTGCCCCATTTATCGTATCTAGTTTTGCTAAACGTAAAAACTACTCTTTCTTTAGCTCTTGAAAGAGCAACAAAAAAGGCACATTTATCTTCATCTTGTTGAGATTCAAAACTCCAAAATGCGCCATCTTCTAAACCTATGAAAATTACAGTATTATATTCTAATCCTTTACTTTTATGTATTGTCATTACAGGTATCGAGTCTTTGCCAAGTAGTATGTTTACAGCTTCCGTGAGAGTATTACCTTTACTTAATCCTTTCTCAAGTTCATTCGTTAGCTGAATTAATAAATCATTTAAAAACTTAGTATTCTTATAATTAGTGTAATTTGATTTTATTCTATCGATTGAAGCAAAAGCTATTATTCCATCAATTAAAGATCGAATATTAATTTCTTTTTGAGCCTTTATAATGTCTCTCATTTTAAGAATAAACTTATTGAGCTCGGTTTCTAGCTGTAATAATCCGTTATCATCAAACACATGACTTATATTAGTCAGAAAATTTAAAGCATCTGTCTTTTCCTTTTGAACATTCTTCATAGAAATGAGTGAAATGACATTGATTACAAATAGTATAACATCTTCAGTTAATAGATCTTGTAATTGATTTTCATCCCTAGCTTTCAACCCATTTTCACAGAAATATTCTATGAGGTCTCCTGCGTAAGTTGAAAGTTGTTGTTTAACTAATATACAAATATCTCTTGGACTCAAATTTTCATTAAGCATCCATTGTTTTACGCTTTCAAATATATTTTCTGTCTCATTTTCTGGATTATCATAAATCCAAACAAGTGCTTCTCCTGAATCTTTTTCCCACTTATCAGAAGCAATTGCAAAGTCAGACTTATTTAGTAATTTGAACATTAAATGATTTTGTAATTCGACAAGCCTAGGTGCAGATCTAAAATTCATTTTCAAAGCCAATTCAATAGCGCTGTAGTCGTTTTTATAAGCATTGAATATGTCTGGTTGCGCACCTGCCCAAAGCATTATTCGTTGTTTGTCGTCACCAACTGCTGTAATAATAGTATCACTATCTTTAAAACAAGAATTTAAAAATTCATACTGCAAAACTGTTGTATCTTGAAATTCATCTAAAAATAAATGACTATAGGTCTGTTGTAAATATCTCTTAATGATTGGGTTTGTCTCAATTATAAGCTGAGCAAGTCGCATAATCATTTTAAAACTGATTTTTGATGGTTTGGATGTCAGTAATTCTTGCCAGACTTGCCATCTTAATTCATTTTCTTTTCCAGTTATATTTAATGGTAATTTACTGTTGTGAAAATTATAGATTTTATCTTTATTGTTCGAGTTGACAAAGTCTAAATTAAAACTTTTGTATAAGTCTAGAATACTGTTCTCGGTAACAAGAACATCATAATCACCCTTCAATTCGTATTCTTTCGGTAGACCTCGAAAAAAACGATCCAATATTACTTTTGAGAAAGCATCGAAAGTCAAAGATTCAAATCTTTTTGCGAAAGATTCTCCACAGCGTTTTTCCACACGATTCTTGAGGTTATATGCAGCGTCTCGTTTAAAACTTATTGCTAGAATTTTTTTAGGGAACAAACAATTGTTTGTTTCTAATAGAAAACTAGCTCTTTGAGCTAACAATTCTGTTTTTCCAGCACCAGGACCCGCAACAACAAGAGTATTGTAATTTGATTTTACTGTCGTTAATGCATTATCTTCTAGCGTTAGTTTATCAGATGGTATCCAATCATCAATCTTCTTATATTTCATTTCTTAAGCAGTTCGTTAATTGTACTGAATATCCTTTCGAAAACAGGTGGCATACTTTTTTTTAATTCATCATCTGTCATAGCTGATAATGCTGTAATATGTGTAGCTGGTTTTCCTCTACCCAAGAAGTGATAATTATACCAAATCATTAATTCTTTTTGGTCATCACTATAGGTCAATCCTTTCGCATCTTCTGATTTCAATGAGGCTTGTATAGAACTATTTAATTTAATATTATATTTTGCTAATTCGAGTGCTTTGTCGGGAATCTGTGGCCCACCACCTTTTGGGATAGCTTTCTTGTAATATTCAGTGTAATGCTCTAACATTAAAAAGTCGATATCTAATGGTGATGAATAAAAGATATTATACTTTTCTAAAAAGTTTACCCAAGATAATAAGACATCAGTCTTATTATCTTTAAATATCCAAGTATGCATTTTTGATAGCTTTTCATCTGACATTATACCCTCATTAGTACTTAAAATGTCTTTTTTTTCAACTCCAATTTCAATAAGTTGTTCGAGAATGTATTTTATTCTTCCCCAGCCTCCTCCATTTCGTTCTACATCTAAATCCAACAATGTGACATATGGGATATTTAGAACCTTTAGTAATTTCCAAATATGATGTACGAAGCGATGACCTAGTGGTACAAACGTAATCAGATTATCATCAAAGTCAACTTCATTTGTATTCATTAAGCGATTAAAAATAACTTCTTCGCTATCTCCTTCACCGATTATTGCCAATTTTGCGAAGTATATTTCAGGATAGTTTCGAACTGCTTCTTTGACATATTTATAAGCTTCATCCTTTTTGTCGGGAAGTGTAATAGCGTTTATTACAGTGGAGTAATTCTCATCAATTCTAAAATGATATATAGTCTCCGGATCTATTCTTTTTACTATGGCTGGTGTATGGGATGATAAAAACACCTGAGATTTAACCTGCTTAGATATAGAAGTTAGTATGCTTACTACTCTTCCTAATAATTGAGGAGCTATGTGATTTTCGGGTTCTTCAATCGCCAATATTGTCAATAAAGGTCTTATTTTATCATCTTCATCTTTAGAAAGTTTTTCTTCTACTTCTAGAAGTGCACAAACTAATGTCAAATAAAAAAGCGACCTATAACCTTCGCCTAAGTCATTTACTTGAAAAGCTCGGTGAGTTCCTGTTGGACTGAAAGACACTTCAAGTTTTTTAAGTATTGAATCTAAATCACTGTTTGTAAAACCTAAATTTGATTCTTTATAACGTTCGTCTTTGTGGAATTTTTTCCAGAAAGACGAAAGCGAATTTTGTATTTCAGAAAACTCTTTAAGTCCTTTAAATAAATCGTTTATCTCATTTATTTTGTTGTCGAAATCAATATTAAACTTTTCATCAAAATTGAGTAAACGTAATACTCTATATAGAATTGAACCAGAAACATATTTTACTTGATCACTCGGTTTTCTAATAGCTGGTATATATAATACTTGAATTAGTCCTTTTAAATGTTTCGGAAAAACTCTTTTAGATTCTTCAACTTCCAGCTCACCTTCTGGAACACTTATAAAAAGTAGGTTCGTTTCGATATCTCCTTCTTCTGAGTATTCGCTTTTTAACCAATTACTTTCGAGTCTAATTCTAATATACGGCTTGCTTTCTTGCTCGTCAATAACCATTTGGCTAAAGAAATGAGGAATAGAATCATTATCAGATTCATCAAATTCCATTTTAACCTCAATTGACAAGTTTCTTTCTGAGATTAAGTCTATATTTTCAATTTGTGCAACATGAAAATCTTGTCTTCGGATTTCTTTTTCCGCATTTGTAATTCCAAATACCTTTGACAAAGCTTCTAATGCCGCAGTTTTCCCAGAGCTATTTAAACCAATAAATGCATTAAGTTTATTCTTTATATTTATTGTTGCCCCTTCAGGACTAAAAGATCTAAAACCTTTGATTGTGATTTTTGAGATGTACATGTTGATTGTATTTTGATTCGATTTCTATATAACGGTTTGTTTTTTTTTAGCCTTGCAGGTAACACCTAAATATATTCAATTGGGTATATTTTATCAATAGTAACTATGGATTATTGTGTATAATACAATCTAAAAGTGGTTAGTTAAACCCAGTTCCAGTTTTTTTACTCGTTGTTACATGGCTGCTATCTATAGTTGCTATAAGTTTGGCACATTTTACAAAAGTGCTCCAGCATGTGCATTTTTTTGTAAACAGACAAGGCAATAGCCTTGCTTTTATCTACGACGTAGGCTGGAGCCTTACGCCGAACAAAAAGAGCCTACGCTCAACTAGGGTATTCAAATGGATTTATAAAGTTGTTTTTAATTTATCTCCACTACGCTTACTCCATTACTTCTTTTCAAAACTTGAATTTGAACCGGAATTCGCTCCTTTAAGCTATCGACATGCGAAATGATACCTATCATCTTCCCTTGCGCTTTGAGTGTTTCAAGAGTAGAAATTACCGTTTCGAGTGTATTACTATCCAGAGTACCAAAACCCTCGTCGATAAATAACGAGCCAATGCTGACGTTGTAGCTTGCTAAATCTGACAAACCGAGTGCTAATGCCAAGCTTATAAGAAATTTTTCGCCACCACTCGACGTATCAACCAAACGCATTTCATCGGCCTGATAATGATCTACTAACTTGAAATTCAATTCCTCGCCCGTCTTGTATAGCGAATTAAGTTGTAGTGAATAACGCCGATTGAGGTTATACAAGTGTAGATTCGCTAAATCAATCAGATTTTTAAGTGTAAGTCGTTGCACATAAGTATTGAACGCATCCTGTGAGCCACCTAATACAATCATTAAAGTATTCCATTTCTTGCAAACTAGTTCCTGTAATTTAATATCATCCACCACTTTGGCATTTCGTTCTTTAATTTGGGTGTCTTTTCTGAAACTTTCTGAAATTTCACCTAATCTTTTTTGCAATTTTTCCTTTTGCTCATTAACTTGAGTCTGTTTATCAAGCGTATTTTCTAAGGTTTCATCAGGCTTCAATTCTTTTCCCAAGATTTCCAATTCACCGGCAATATTTTTTTCGAGTGTTGAGATTGCAATTCTTCGATCTTCTATTGCTTTACGAATTTGCAAATACTGAGCTTTCACTTCATCGTTGAGCAATGCTTCTGATAATTCTTCGCGATTGGCAAACCTACTTTGATTAATTTTATCATTCAAAACTGTCAATGAAGCGCTGAGTTTAACTCCATTTTCTAATTGTTCTTTATTTATACTTGTCTTTTCGGCTACGAGTGCAGTTTGAAGTTCTTTAAAACCAATCAGTTGCTTGGTTGTCTCTTCCAACGATTTTCGAGCAAGCTCAATGGCTGTTTGCAACTCTAGCCGTTTATCGTCCGTACTGATTTCCAATGGTAAAATGGCTTTACGGTTATCGCTAAACATTAAAACCTCTTTGTTTAAAGCGACAATTTGGACGTCGATTAAGCTTACTTCTTTTGTTTTGGCAGTTAACTGATCATTGAAATAATTAATTTCAATATTGCATTGTTGAATTGAATTTCCAAACTCGGTTTGTTTTTTCTCATTCTCATTATAAGCTTTAATGTTACTTTCAAGCTGTTGAATAAACTGGAGAGTGTATTCTATTTCAGGCAATTTCAATTCGCAATCTTCAAACTGAACAACCAATACTCTTTCAATATCTTCGTTCGTCACTTTCAACAAGTCACTTTCTTTTTCGTCATCCAAAATAGATTTCTCAATTCCAGAATTAGCTGTTGTGAGTTGCGTCAAGCGGAGTTCGAATGCTTTAATTTCCTCTTCAACGATTTTTAATTCTGCCTGCTTTTTATCTTTAAGTTGCTGCTGTTCCTGTGAAGCAGAAATTTTCTGCAAAAGTATTGTTTGCTCATTTTCAGTCGCCTTCAACGAAACTTCAATTGCAGCTTTAGCCTCAATTTTATATTCCGACTTATTACATGCAAATTTCAGTTTAACTGCATCACAGTCCTTCTCATTTTTGTCAATTTGCAGTAATAGGTTGCTAAAATCGGCACTGTATTTGGTTTGCTCTAGTTCAACTGTTTTCCTGTCCGCATTTAATTTTTCTAATTTAGCTTTTCGTTCATCCAGTTTCTTTTTACTATTGGAAATTTCAATTTCTGCATATTTTTCTACAAGCGGATGCTCGGTAGAGCCACACAATGCACAAGGTTCACCTTGTATCAGTTTCTTTCGCTCAACTTCCAGACTAACAATGTAATGATCTTTCTCATAGAGTTCCTCAGCATCTTTCACCGATTGCAACGAGGTAATAATCTCATCATCAAACTGCTGTATTTTCTGCGAAATTTCTTTATGCTTTTCTACTAAATTATTCTTCTTTTCAGCAAACGTTTTTTGATAAACAACAAATTCGCTGTAGCTTGACGAGAATTGAATTAATTCACGCAACAACTCCTTATTACCATTTAGCAAATTATTCTGAACTACCAGATTTTCAATATTGCCATTATCTAACAATTCTTGTAAAGATTTTATTTCTGAAGTCAACAAATTCCATTTTTCATTTTCTGCTTTATGACTTTCTTTAATTCCATCCATCGCAATTTTATTTCCCAAAAAATCAGCTTTAGCTTTGACAATTTCTTTGTACAGTGCCGTCATTCTTTCCCAATTACTTTTGCGCTGAGTAAGCTGAGTATTCCAGTTGCTCATCTGTTTTGCAATAGTTGGAATAGTTTTGTTTTGTTCAAAATATATACGAAGTTGCTCAAGAATAGTTCCATGGGATTTCAATTCATCCGCTTTTTTTTCGGCAGATTTAGTCAAAACCTTATTGGCTTCAATTATTTCGCTTTTTGCTTTCTCCTTTTCTGCAATATTTGTTTTATGGGAATTTATACTTGTATCAAACTCAATTACTTTTTCCAATTTTGGTTGCCAATCTTTGGATATTTTGTCAATTTCAGATGTTTTTGTTTTACAGTTTGTTTCTACTGCAATTGCTTCATCTAGTTTTAGTTCAAGTCCCGCCAGCTCAAAATCAATGGCTTTTATCCGATTTAATTTTCTCTCAATTTCTTGTTCAAGTCTAACAACTTCTGTCAAAGTTACTTTTATTGGCTCCGCAGCTTCGTGCTTTTCTAATTGTTGAAAAACGATTGTATTTTGCTCTATGTCGAGCTCCAGTTGAAGTTTGTCGGCTTCTATTTTTTGTTTTTGTAGCTGCAATTTATTAACTTGCTCATACCATTTCAGGACAACTTCAATCTTTTTTAAATCGGCATTTAAAGTCGTCTGACTTTCAATTAATTGGTTTTTTTCAATTTCCAATTGTTTAGCAACTTCCTCGTTGAGCAAATCATCGGTATTTATCTTGCTTTTAATTTGTTCCAATATTTTTTTCTCATCAGAAATTCGTTTTTTCAAAGTTTCACCAATCTTTCGGTAAATTTCGTCTCCTGCAATTTGTTGCAACAACAATCCTTTTTCAGAATTTTTGGCTGATAGAAAAGCTGCAAACTCACCTTGCGCCAGCATGACTGAGCGCAGGAACTGATCATAATTTAATTGTGTAATTTCAGCAATTTTCTCATCACAAGTTGTTTTTGTTTCTGCAATAATTACTCCGGTACTCAAATTTTTTAGTCGTACTGTTTCTACCGGCTTGCCTAACAACTTTCCGTTATTACTTGCCAATCGCATATCCCATTGTGCCTCATACCGTTGGTTCTGTGCATCAAAGGTCACTCTTGCCATGGCTGTAGGAGCTCCATAGCTGACTACATCTTCCAACCCTCCTTTACTGCTCGCCTTCTCAAATCGCGGAACTCGGCGGTAAAGTGCAATAGTAATAGCGTCTAGCAAAGTGGTTTTTCCGGCTCCTGTTGGACCCGTAATGGCATACAAACCTACATCTTCAAAACGGTGATGTTCAAAATCAATCACAATAGGTATTTCGCACTTTAACGAGTTGATATTTTGCAATTCAATTTTTAATACTTTCATAATGGATTAATCATTTTCTGTTACCAATTGCAATATCTCGTTAAAAGCATCCAACATCTCAGGACTTTCATTTAAATCAACATTCATTTCTTCGCACTTCAACTTAAAAACATCTAATGGTGTAAATGTTTTTATATGTTGAGCATTATCTACCAGGCTTTTAAGGTTGTCATATTTACGCTCATCTTTCACCGTAATTTTCAGCACTTCAGGCTGAATATTTATTGCAAAGTCGTTTATTTCTTTAAATCCGGTTGTTGCTTCCTTCTCATTACTCAATATAACTTCTACCCAAGGAGTCAATGCATGATTTTCATTATTGAGAATTTCGAGTTTTGCTATACAACTTTCAACTGACCCTTCTATCTGTAAAATTTCGCGAAATATTGGAACCGTTATTTCCTTTATCTTTAGCGATTCACCTGTTTCTATTTCTACTACTTTCTTATCTTGTCCCACTTCACTAAAGCTCAACATATAGGGAGATCCGGAATAACGAATTTGACTTTTGCCACCAACCATTTGCGCTCGATGTAAATGACCGAGAGCCACATAATCAAAAACTGCCGGAAAATCAGAAGCACCAATATCACCCAAATTACCAACATAAATACTTTGTTCGCTTTCTGATGTTTTTCCACCAATTGCAAATAAGTGTCCCATGGCAATCACAGAAGTATCGGAAGTTTTCATTGCCTCACAACAAGTGCCTAATTCAGCGAAATGATTAATTAGTGCAGTTTTATACCTGTTATTTATTTCTTCGGCCGATTCGGCAGCAATTGCACGACGAATGTCCTGATCGCGTAAATACGGAATAGCCGCCACTACTAAGTGTTCACCATTAGCTGAAAGTTTGAATATTTCATCCTCCAAATTTTCGGTAGCTTTCCCAACCACCCGAATTGAAAACGCATTTAATAATTCTTTAGGCGCATTCAATGTACTTGGTGCATCATGATTACCACCGGTAATAATTACTTCCTTGCAAGAAGTTCTATGAAGCCGTGTCAGGAAATCGTAATACAATTTTTGCGCTTGTGCCGAAGGCACACCCACATCGAATATGTCTCCCGAAACTAACAAAATATCAATACCATTTATACCAATATATTCTAGCAGCCAGTCTAGAAACAGTAATTGTTCCTCCTGTTGTGATTGTTCAAGCAATCGATGTCCCAAATGCCAATCGGATGTATGAAGTATTTTCATGATTTTGATTTTTTTAGTTCTTATTCAAACTTCATTTTCGGTTCACCCAAAACTTCTGAATCAGTCTTTATTTCGTATTTTACTTTATTCTTTGTATCTGATTTTGCCGAAGTTTTATTCTTCTCCCACAATCCTGCTTCCACTTCTTCGGCATAGATTTTATGGTTTAGTTCCAGCAGACGTTTGAGTATTTCCTAGCGGGCTTATCACTTATTGATTTCAAAATGTAATTGAAACTGGATTCATGGTCTTGGTCTGTTATTCCAGGAAAGTTTTGGTCAAATTGCTGAATGCTTGTTTCATTTTTTTCTGTAATGGCATTGCCATTGCATATAATACTTTTTCGACCGAACGTTTCATCATATTTGATTCTGTTCCATTTTCAAATATACACCTTGTTCGTCCATCAGTTCTGACTCTAGTTCCATCGGGGTTGTGTTTATAATAGCGAAACAACTAAGAACAACTGTCAAAAGTAGAATTATCTATACAATATTGTATATTAGTGTTCTCATTTATCTCCATATGTTTTTATCTGCCTTTTCTTCTTAATAAACTAAGGGAAGAGAGAATTCCTATTCTTCACTACTATACTATTCCGTAGTTTATTGTTTTTGATGACATATATTATTTTTTCTGTATTGTAGGTAATAAAACAGGAACTTTATAGACGTTCACAAATTCCTTGATTTCAATATGATTATCTATTTTCGTATCTTTTTTTTGATCTGGATATACAATTAAACATTTGGGAACATAAATCAAATGTTGATTCTCTTTAATACACAAAATATTCAATATCTTTTTATCTCGACCATATCCACTGACTTGTCTAATGTCGTCAGCTATATTATCTCTTTGCCATTGCTCCTGACCATTAAATTCATGTTTATAATAGGTCTTATATTTTGCATCAACAACAATTTGTTGCTTAGTCAATATAAAGTCAGGTTGTCCGTAATTTCCCTGAAATTGATATTTTACCTCATTTCCATAACTTTCTTTCAATAATCCTAAAACATATAGCTCAAACAACTTGCTCATATCAATCCAGAATGGAGGAGTTTTTACTTTCTTATCCTGAGTGGAATTTATATTATAGCCAAAACGCTTAAGAATCAATTTAGCCAATTTGATAGCCTCTTCATACTCTTTATAGAAAACATTTGTTTTAGTATGTTTTACTTCATTCAAATTTACTTCATCGGAAATAAATTCAAATGCCGGATTTATGTAATTAAAAAGTGCTGTTGTAAATGCCGTGGAGTTCAAGTTAGCTATTGCAGGCATGTAGCGTTGAACAAATACAAGTGCTTTTTTCAAAAGCCTATTCTCCAGACCATTCAAGCCAAACTCTTCGTATTGACAGTAAGTATTAAGATTTTTATTTTTGAGAACATTGTGTTTAATTGTTTGCGCTACTAATACTTTTCCTTTAACCTTACCATATAAGTTAGATTCAACTCTATAATATGATTTTTTCAGTCCTTTTCGAACAATCTGTTTAACTAACGATAAAAACTGCACAATCAACAAAGGTGTCAATAAATCCTGATGTTGTTCAATAGTTATTTGTGGTTCATCCCATTTAATTTCGAACAATTCATTCGTATAATCAACAACACCATTATGCTTTAATCCAGAAAAAAGCATTTGTAAATAATCAGTTTGATTCGCTGTTTTGTTCAGTTTTGGTTGAATGTAAATTGCTTTATTGTATTCCTTATTTACCCAATCAATACCGACATAGTACGAAAGCTCAATTCCTTTTTTATCACCTCTCGGAATCACTTTAAGGCAACATTTTTTGATATTCGATTGAAAATAAAGATTTTCAATCGAAATATCACCTTCCTCTATTTCAACAGGATTACTATAACCTTGCTGTTCATAGAAGTGAGAACCATCTTTATTTAGTAGGAACTTCGACATTCAGTTTTTTGATTATTTCAGTTGCACTATCTAATAAAATTCCGTCTTTTAAATATTCTTTCAGAATTGGCAAAATCTCATAATCCAATTTTAGTTGAAGTTCTTTTTTCCCATCTTCACCATCGGCTTTTGTCATAAAATAACTGTGCCCAATCCAAACATCTTCCGGTCTAAAATCAGAAGCTATGAAGTCAGAGCGTAAAGGTTTTGGATTACTCCAGTCAATCTGATCAAATTCTTTTACGAATAGTTCAGATACGGATTTAAACAGAGGTTGTGCAAAATCTTTTATTGGGTTCTTTGATGGCAAAACATCCTTAAATGCAAACCTGCGACGGATGGCATAGTCGATATGTCCAACGCTTCGGTCAGCTGTATTCATTGTACCAATAATATACAAATTTGGTGGTAAAACTATTTTTTTATCTCCTTTAAACTCATACATACTTTCAACTGATTCATTTCTGTATTCTAACCCGTAAATTAGTTCTCCTAATACAGAAGATAAATTGGCTCTATTGATTTCATCAATAATTAAGATATAATTTTTTTGAAGAACTTGTTGAGAATCGGCAAATGACGGTGGTTCTCCACAGAAATCAGCTAAGTCCAGTAAAAATGGTTTAATAATGTCAATTACAAATCCGCCTTCAATAAAACTCTCTAATTCAATCCTTTGCTTATTGCCTTTATATTCTAAAAACACTTCACGCAAATGACCAAAGGTAATAGTTCTTGAATAATCACCTTTTTTATAAGAAGTAAGCCAAACATGAAAGTGTTTTAAATCCCTATTAACTTCTTTGATAATCAATTGGCCATTAATAATAAATTCTTGATTTCCACCGAATTTTGAACTTAAATGTTCAATGTAATTCTGAAAATTAGTATCAACCCATTTTTCTAAAGATACCAACTTTGGATCTTTATTATGTTCAACATAATTTTGCACCGCACTTTTGGCAAACTCGGCAAGAACCTTATTTTCCGTTTCATACTTAAGATTTCCATCTGGGTTTGCTTTGACGGTTATCCCTCTTACAAAATCCTCATAAGAGTAAGACGGATGAAATTGAATTAATTTAAACCGTTCAGATTCTTCCAAGTTCTTTAATTGCACTTTTCGCAAAACTAAATCTTCAGATATAATCTCATCAAAAATAAGATTATAAGCTATATTTTTAGCAGAATAAGTTTTACCAGTTCCCGGAGGGCCTTGTAAAATAATCTGTGGTTTGAGTTCGAGTAATTCTTTCATTTTTATATAGGGTTCTTTTATTTTATAATCATCAGTTTGGATAATCGAAATGAAGTTGCGGTATTCAGCCATCAAGTTACTTAAATTTAAATTCTCTTCAATGGTAATTCTATCTTTAGAATGATCACTAATGTAAACCAAGCCATATTTCACATTATTTTCAAATACCTCAAAAAATAATTGATAAGCTGTTTTTTGATTTTTATGACTTGAATTGTAGATTGCAAACCAAATTCGGTCATCTCCTTGATTTTGTGCTCCGTCAAAATGAAATTCAGTTGATTTTGTATAACTTTCAATACCTAATCGTTTGCGAATAAGATAAGTTCCTCTTTTCAAATACTTTTCAATATCCTTTTTGATTGGTTCAAAGAAAAAAGGATAAACCACTCTGCTAGGATCACGCCATGCATGGAATACATTTTTATCATGATTCTTTCCAATCTCTTGTTTTAAATTGTCAATGAATTGAGAATTCACATTCTCTCCAATAATTAACGTTTCTAATATTGACTTTCGTAGATGTACTACCGGATTCTTTTCAATATTTTGTCTCAGAGACAGTTCATAATCTAACTTTCGAAGGTCTATTTGAGATAAAGAATTTAATCTTTGAAATAAATAGTCTTTATTTTTATCAAATAGTAGAACAAACTCTTTTGTCCATAATTGTAAATCGGTAAATTTAGTTTGAAGTTTGCTTAATTCTGTCCTTCTTATTTTCAGAATATCCTTATATGTACACTTAAACGATGGAAGGATGATTTTATCTTCAAACTCTTTTACCTGATGATGTGGAATTTCGGTAAATGTAGAATTGTTTCTTGGACTCCACCACCTGTCAAAATCTTTATCATAAGCTGTCAGATATGTTGCCTGTTTTATCAGTACATATTCTCTGTCAATCCAATCTTCATGACCTTCAACAATTGAATACAATGGTCTGTTATCAATAAACATCCCTATTATGTCAACCCTCTCATTAGAATGACATAGATAAAATAAATCAAATTTCTCTGCATCCTGAAAGGCTTTTCCTTGACTGACAGAGCTAACTCCTTTTGCAGCTGTATCAGGGTGCAATGAAACCAAGTTATTGGCTTTCAATAATGCATTAGTATTGTCATTAAAGAAACCAGTGCCATGTGATATTTTCCAAATTTTCATCTTTTCATGTATTATTGAATTCGTCTCCAAATTGGATCACTTTTTAATGGTTTTCCATTTACATCAATAAAAGAACCAATTGTGTATACTTCCTCTTCGATATAATAATCATCGTAGGTTAAATCTTTTTGAGCATTCTTATAATGAACTTTTGCATATTCTAATGACTGTGTTTCAAAAATAATTGCTCTGGTACCACCTCCACCCATTTTCTGTCTTCCAACTCTGTAATTTCCAGTTTTTATTAGTTCCATAAACTACATTTTTATTTGATTTACATTTTTTTATTACCTGCTTATTATCTCTACCAGTCACCCTTCTCTTTCAAATACTCTACTCCTTTAAACGCAGCAAGTTTTGCAGAGTGCGTATCGTCAAATAATTTTTCACCAAATCTATTGTTTATTACTATTTTATATTGACTGGAGTTCTTTGGATGATAAATGGTAATCTTATGACCAATGTAATTCAGAATTAAACTTCCTTTCTCATTTTCTCTCCAGACTTTCCGATTCCATGCTGAACGCCTATTTACACGATTTCTGAGTTCTCTTTCTCTTAGTTCAGGATTCACATAATCCCCAGTCATTTTTTCTGCACAATTGCACCCAACCCTGAACTCTTCACCATACTCATCATGCGACACAATATGAACATACCGGATTTTGTCGTGCCCACACATCATGCAGGATTCATAATCCGTTTCATATTCCGATTGGCCATCTTCTCTGATGTCCTCAACATCAATTAATCGCCAGCCCTTATGCGGAACACCCGATATTTTCCAGTAATTTGGCATTTACATATTAGTTATGATTCCGGTCGTTCAACTAATTTTCCCCAACCGTCAGGTACAATTTCTTTTTTCCGCATCCAAACTAAGGACTCATTTAGGCGATTTCTGTATTTTTCCTTATTTGGATCCCAATCTAGGAAGTCTTGTTTAAGAAAGTCATCGGTTATTACTTCGTTTCTTATTATTCGATTATTCCAAACTGCATAAAGCGTGGCAATAATTTCACAGTGATCCCATGTAGAACTTCTGAATTTGCTGACAAATTGATTAATCTCAGTTGTCTCGGTTGAGAAGTTCTCAATAAACAATTCTTCAATATTATTCACCCCACCCAATGGCAGATAATGAACTTGCTTTTTATCACATTTATCTTGTATAGAATGATAAAGCTGATATTTATTCAAGGTTAACTCAATCTCTTTAATCAAATAATCATCATAAGGTCCTGCCACTTTAATTTTATAATGAGAATTGAAATCCAGTTTACAAACATGTTCAATTAAATAAAGTAGTTTCATAAGCATAACCCGACCAAAGCCATTTGAATTAAATTGTTTGATAAGGTAGGCAGCTAATACTGTTCTTTCAGCCAAATTGCAAATTCGTGGTTTAAACTCAATAACCTGCACGACCTTGGCTTCTTCTTTCTTCTCTTCCACCTCAAACGCCCCATGTAGCAATGCTTTAAGCAACTGCTCTGTGGCTTGCTGGTTGGCTATGATATGTTCCTTTAGCTGCCTCGTTTTTTCAAATTGGGTTGAAATTTCGGCAGCTATGCGCTTTTGTTCAAAAAGTGGGGGAATAGGGATTGGAAATCTTTCCAGATTATATTTTGGTAATCCCTCTCTACCAGCCCCTGTAGTTGACGAAAAAATAAACTTCTGAAAATATGGAGACAGTACGAGTTTATGAAAAAAAATGGTGTCAACTTCTAAAGGTCTTATAATACAGACATGCTGACTAACATTCCCTTCAATAAATTGAGATGGAACTAATGCACAACGACCTAATGATCCTCCAGTTATGTTTAATAGAATATCATTGGTATAAACTGCTGTTCCATTCATTTGCTTTTGAACTTCATCAGATACAAATTTTATATCATCATATACCAGACCATCATTATGTATATTCTGTGAACGGAAAAAGGGAAAACCCTTTTTGGAATAATTACTTCCTTTTGGAGTACTTCCTGATCCTATTTTTGAGCAAATTTCCCCCAACCTACACCACACCCAACTTTTTGGAATTGCAAAAGGAATTTCTTCTTCTTTGATTGGTGCTAATGGCTTTTCTTTTTTGCCCGATGCAGTTTTTTCAGTTTTTATCCTTTTCAGTAGTTTTGTGGCTGGGTCATCTGCTGGGTCTTGACCCACTAATTTACCTTGTACTGCTTCTTGTAAAATGGCTTGATTTAGGTTTTCGAGTTGAGTAAGTTGGTCTGCAAATAGTTTATCGGCTTCTTTCTCTTTTGCATCCAACTGTTGCTCTAATTCAATTATCTCTTTTTGTTTCTGAACGCTTGGTACAATTACTACAACATCAGAAATTTTATTTAATGACAAACTAACATTCGCCATCCCTTTCATTTGCGAAACCAATAGTTCTTCTCTGTTCCAATGCAGATAGATATGTAAGTATTTTGCCAAAACAACTTTTTCATCTTTTGGAATCACAGCGCAAAGTATACTTCCCAAAGCAAATTTACCTTCCTGATATTTTACCCGTTTCATACTGGCATGGCCATGCCCGGTTGAGGAAACTAACGGAATAATCGCAGCTTTAGCATCAAACTGATATTCATTATGTGTTTTATCAACCTCTCCCAATGCTACCATAGTAAAATCACCCGGAATAGCTTTCATTATTCCGGTAGCTCCTTTGGTTATGGTGCATATATCTCCCAATCTATATTTCATCTACGCTAGTACTTTTAGTTCTTCTAATATCTGAGATATTTTCGATTGATTTGTTTCAATTTTCTTTATAATGGCATTTCTATCATAAACCACTTCCTCTACAATCTTGTTCGGATTTTTTATGTCCAAATCATAACCACGCTCAATAATGGTATCTTTGGAAACTTTCCAACTAACTTCACTTTCTTCACGGTTGTTCCACCACGCTTTTATGTCGTCAAATTCTTCTATGCGTATGGGTTTAGTTTTGCTATACGCTTTTTGTCCTTCGGGCAAAATGTGTTCGTAATACCAGATTCCTTTCGTTTGTTTACCTTTTTCGAAGAATATCAAGTTTGTATTCACCGTTGCATAAGGCGCAAAAACCGATTGTGGTAGTCTGATAATAGTGTGTACATTACAGTCTTCTAGAAGTTTTTTGCGTACACGTTGTTTTACGCCTTCACCCGTAAGGCTGCCATCGGGCAATACAATTCCGGCACGTCCGCCATTGTTGAGCAGTTGGATAAACAGAATCAGGAACAAGTCGGCACTTTCTTTGGTTCGGTAGTTAAGCGGGAAGTTGGTTTCCATACTATCGCCCACCACACCGCCAAATGGAGGATTGGCGATGATGATATCCACACGGTCTTTCTGCTTAATGGAAGTAAGTTCACGGCTCAGGGCATCGCCGTTGGTAATTTGTGGTATTTCAATATCGTGTGTGATCAGGTTTACCACACTTAGCATATAAGGCAGTGGTTTTAGCTCTGTTCCGGTAATTGTGTCTTGCAATATTGTACGGTCATTTACATTTTTTACTTGCTTCTTCAAATGTTCGATGGCGCAAATGAGAAAACCGGCCGTTCCACATGCCGGATCCAGCACTTTTTCGCCCAGTTGTGGGTTTACCATATCCACAATAAACTGTGTAACAGCGCGTGGTGTGTAAAACTCCCCGGTGTCTTTTTTAGTAGCAAGTCCCTGCAATACGTCTTCGTAAATAGCATTAAACACATGATGTTCTTTGCTGCTGTTGAAATCTATTTCGTTCAATTTATTGATAGCCTGCCGAAAAGTGGTGCCGCTTTTCATGTAGTTATTAGTGCCGTCGAAAACGTTACGGATAATAAAACCGAGTTTGTCATCCAAACTGACTGACAGGTTCTTTAGTTTAGGAAATAGCTTATTATTTATGAAATCAATAAGAACGTCACCTGTCATGCCTTCATCATCCTCAGCCCAAGCCCGCCATTGAAACTCGGCCGGAATTGGTGATTTATAGTTGATGTCGATAATTTCCTTTTCTTTGTCTTTATCATCAAATAGTTTCAGAAAAATCATCCACCCCAATTGCTCGATACGTTGTGCATCGCCACTCAACCCCGGGTCTTTTCTGAAAATATCCCTGATTGTTTTAATTACTCCTCCTATGTTGCTCATCTTCTTTTTATTTCTTCTAAAGTTTTTTTTATCGCTGAATCTCTAAGATTCTCAAATGTTGGGAAAATATTTAAGTCTGAATAATCACTTAAATACTTATTCCTGATATACTCAATCAATGATTTATGAATATTAGCACAATCGATTTGTTTCAGAATTGGTATATCTTTAGGAAAGTCTGGCACTGCTGATTTAAAATGTAATTTTGACTTAGGCAAATATGTTACACCGGTGATACCACTAACATATTTCCAAGGATGATAATTAAAAATAAATACTCCTTCTTGATTAATAATATTGAAATTTGAATATTTGATTAAGTTTAATTCTTTGGAATTATCGCTATCGAGGTAAATTATTCTTTCTTTTGAAGCAAGTTCTGAGTATGAAAGAACTAGCTCGCCTTCTATTTTATACAATTCAGTAAGGTGTAATAATCTATCTTTATTTTCAGAAAGGTTGATTGTATAAATGGAAAAGTAATCATCAATTTCATTTTCAGAAGAAATATGTTTTATATCTTTCAATGCAAAATATATAGCAGTATTCAAATTCTTTGTGAAATCTATTAAAGGAGTTGGTAGCCCATAGTGTTGCATTATTGCTAATAATGCGATGTCAGATAAATTGTGGTCGAGTTTATCAAAATACTTCTCAAGTAAATTCCCCTGCCAACTTCTACAATTCGATATTAGATTTTGAATAAAATTAAAATAACTCTGATTATCATCTCCAAATGTGCTCACAAATTCACTTTCATTCCAAAGTTTTTGAGCAGATGAATATATTTTATATTTAGCTTCAGGTAGACCTCGAAAAATAAATTCGTCCTTTATTGGATTAGAACTAATAGATTCAAACCAATTGTCAAACTCAGTAGGGTTATTAATGGTATTGTCTATGAAATCTGATTTTTTTGAACTTAAATTTTGGAATTCTAATAACTTTCCCATTAGGCTATCTTATATAATTCAACTTCTAATTCCTTAATAGCTTCTAAATACTTATCTCTGCTTCCAAACTCTTTGATAATCTCTGTTAATGAGCCAAACTCATTAATTGGCGGTATAGTAAGCACCGACATACTTTCAATATTTTCAATTCCTTCGTCGGCATATTTATCGAGCAGGGCTTCCAATATTTTTTTGGCTTGCTCACCATATTTCGTAAAGTAATTTCGTTTCTTCACATTGTTGGCTCGTTCTTTACGTGTCAATGGTGGCTGGTCATAAGCTAGATAACAAATCAGGTCGAACAAATCAACTTCTTTATCCACCGCCTCGTATAAAGCATCTACTAATATACCCTGCGTTGTAAGTTCCTGAATAATGGCTTCCTTTTTCTCAGATACCGACCATTTGCTAAAGAAATCCTTTAGAGTTCCGTACTTTCCGGTAATAATTTCGCGGGTATGGTCTCTCAGACTCACAGTTATCGGGCGACCGTGTTGGTCGAAATACAATTCACGGCTAATGAGCACCGCTACATCAACTCCATTTACATATACTTTTTCCCTTGGGGTACGTACCACTGTTTCGGGTGTGCGTGGTTCAATATATGGCGTTGCCGGTTCAACTAGTTCAAGTTCTTCACCTGTTTCTGTATCAATAACCGGTTCATCGGTACTTTCTTCTTCGTCAATGACATTACTTAAGTCCACTTCTTCAGAAGTTGGTTTCACTCGTATCGGGTCACCATCAAAATCAGGATCGGCAAATAAATCAGTTGCATTTCTGAAATCTAGTATTGTAAAAAAAAGCTTGCCGTATTCTTCGTTGATACGTGTTCCACGTCCGATGATTTGTTTGAATTTAGTCATAGAACCAATATTGGCATCGAGTACAATTACTTTACAGGTTTGAGCATCAACACCTGTTGTCATCAATTCAGAAGTTGTGGCAATTACAGGATACCGTTCGGCAGGGTCAATGAAATTATCCAGTTCACGTTTCCCTTCATCATTATCGCCCGTTATCTGCATAATGTATTTGTAGTTCTCAGCTACTAAGTCGGGATTACATCTTGCCAATGCTGTGCGCATACGTTCTGCATGGTCAATGTCTACACAGAACACTATGGTTTTTGCAAAACGGTCATAACCTTTTAAAAATTCAGTGAGTTTTTGAGCTACAAATTCGGTTCGTTCTTCGACTACAATGTTTCTGTCAAAATCGGTACGGTTGTAGATTCTGTCTTCAACTTCATTACCATTTTTGTCTTTAAATCCAACTGGAGGACGCCAACCTTCCAAATCAATATTTAAGCCAACTCTCAATACACGATAAGGGGCAAGAAATCCATCATCAATACCTTGTTTCAAAGAATAAGTATAAATTGGGTCACCAAAATACTCGATATTGCTGGTTGTATCAGTTTCTTTGGGAGTTGCCGTCATACCGATGTGTGTTGCAGTATTAAAATACTTCAAAATCTCCCGCCAGTTACTATCTTCTTTCGCACTACCCCGGTGGCACTCGTCAATAACTATCAGGTCAAAGAAATTTCTTGAAAATTGTTTATATACATTTGCTGTATCATCTGTTCCAGAAAGTCCTTGGTATAATGCTAAGTATATTTCAAAACTTTTATCAATCTGACGGTGCTTTACCACTGTCATTTTATCTTTGAAGTGGCGAAAATCACCGCGTCTGGTCTGATTAATAAGTGCATTACGGTCAGCTAAAA
>Ga0302292_1000608_pt1 | contig 24981 bp, 16 predicted proteins | sample III_Fen_N2_1_FD_194553 | JGI IMG/M metagenome (GOLD analysis project Ga0302292, IMG submission 194553) | Peat permafrost microbial communities from Stordalen Mire near Abisko, Sweden - III_Fen_N2_1 | ecosystem: Environmental > Terrestrial > Soil > Wetlands > Permafrost | place: Sweden: Abisko...
AAGAGCCACTTTTTTTAGTATAAGTCAAGTCCGTTTGACCTTCTCTAATCCGTTTTTTGCCATTTTTGCTTTTTATGCATAAGGTTGCATTCGTAGGCCTGACTTTTGGAGGCTTCGCGTTTTGCTGGTATACCTTATATATATAGGTGTATAGTTTTTGGTGGAAGCAAACTTGTAATTATGCTGCCTGGGCTGTCTGGACTTATGCTGTCTGCGTTTTTTTTGGCAGCGCTTCGTTGTCCAGCGGCATGGCATTCCGGCTCCTGTTCGCCCGTCCTTGTGAATGCTTGATTCCTGCGCTATTTGTTTGTCTCTTCCAGAGCCTTCACAAAATAGCCTTGCAGTCATCAGCGCATTCCCTGCGTCCGTTCTCAAGGTCGCCGTCAACCATACCGCTGGACGCCGTCCGCTTTTCGGGTGGGTCTATATTGCCAAAACTGTCAAAACTTCAATTTCATCAAGATTATAGCGTCAAAATCGGACTCTCCATCTAAAATGGCGTTGTGGAAAAATTGTGCACCAAAAGCAGAAGCAACTGCCATTGAGTGCTCATAAACAAAGCAATTTTCATAATTAAAGGTCATTATTTCGTTAGACTAAAGAAGTCATTTTGATGCTTCAGTCATTGATCAGCGATATTTACTTGTTTATTTCTTTATTTTATGTGCATATTTATTATATAAAATTCGTCGTTATTACTATATTTACCAAACCTTATTTACCGTTCAAGGCCTGGAGAGAACCGAACTTTTAGGATTCATTGATGAAGAAATAGAAAGTTAATTATTGGATCTATGAGAAACACGACACGCCTTTTGATACTTTTCTTATTCTGTAGCATTAGCTCCCTAACCAATGCCCAGCAAGATACTTGTTCCCAAAAGCTGATGTCTTTTGTTAGAAACATCAACACCTTTAATCGCCTCCATCCGCAGGAAAAAGCATACCTTCACTTTGACAATACAGGCTATTATGTCGGCGAGACCATCTGGTTTAGAGCATACGTTGTCGCAGCAGAGCAGAACAGGTCAACAGAACTAAGCAAGATATTGTATGTGGAACTCATGTCGCCGGAAGGCTTTGTGGTGGAGACCCAAAAGCTAAAAATTGAGAACGGACAATGTCATGGTGAGTTTCTATTGAAAGATACCCTTTATGCCGGATATTATGAAGTAAGGGCATATACTGCGAATATGCTGAACTTTGGAGAGGACAGGTCTGTCAAAGGTCTACTAACATGGAAAAATAATAAGTATAGAAGCACATGGAATTACGGAAATGATGACATCTTTTCGCGCGTATTTCCTGTGTATGATAAGCCATCGAAAGAAGGAGACTATAACGAGAAGACCATGCGTGAACGTCCCCGGATGGAAGAAGCCTTCGAAAAGATAAAGAAAAAAGCAGACACGATTGCCGTTTCCTTTTACCCGGAAGGAGGTAATATGATTAATGGCGTTACGTCGAAAGTAGCGTTTAAGGCCGTCAACGAAAAAGGGGAAGACCTTGTGGTGAGTGGGAGCATAAGAGATTCAAAGGGTGATGAAGTAACAACTTTTAATACCATCCATGATGGAACTGGAGCCTTTTGCTTGTGTCCGCAGGAGGAAACATATACGGCAAAAGTGCGGTATAAAGACAGGGTGTATACCTTTGATCTGCCGAAAAGCCTTTCTTCAGGATATGTCATGACCTTGGACAATCTGCCTGAAGATCATCTGCTCGTCCAGATTGAGAAGAGTCCCGACATGATGTCTCAAATCCTCGGGCTTTCTATATCCTGTCGCGGCAGGGTATACTTTTTCGATACGCTCCAAGTGACAGGAGAACCTTATATATTGAAACTTCCCAAAAACCTTTTTCCATCCGGTGTCAACCAGCTAACACTGTTTAACGCACAGGGGGATATTTTGTCCGATCGTCCTTTTTTTATAAATCACGAGGAATATAATCGACTCTCCTTCAAAGCAACCAAAAACAAAGACTTCTATCAACCTTTCGAGAAGGTTGATATTGATTTTCAGTTGAAGGATACCATCGGGAATCCCATAGAAAGTGATTTCTCCCTATCTGTCAGGGATGAGTCGAGCGAAGATATTACGTACAATACGGAAAATATCCTGACCAATCTGTTATTGTCTTCCGACCTGAAGGGCTTTATTAAAGATCCGGCCTACTATTTTGCCTCAGCGGACAGGCAGCACAGGTTAGATCTCGACCTGCTGCTGATGACACAGGGCTGGCTCCGATATTCATGGAGACAGGAAGCCGGGTTAGAAAGATTTAAGAATAAATATGAGATAGAAAAAGGATTTGCCATAAAAGGCAGTATCGTGTCTGTTCTCACACTTGGGAATCATCAAGAGAACATTACCTTTAAAACAGAGAAGGACGTTGCCGTAAAAGCTGGGTGGACAATAGACGGGTGTTCTTTGAATGATTCCTGCTTTACTGAAAATAGCGGTAGGTTCTACATCCCGGTAAATGATTTTAAAGGTAAGGTTGACTTATGCCTTAAAACGTTCCGGAAAGGGAAACATGATCAATTTCTCATCCAGCAGGATCGCGTTATCTCACCTGAACCTCTTCTCTATTCTTTCTATGAGGTATCGATACCAAATACAATCTTATCTACAGGATACAATCCGAATGTGCAGCCTGAGATAGCCGGGCAATCCTTATCTGAAGTGACCGTAAAGGCGAAGGCTCGTAAGAGGAACAACCTTGATTTTTCCCATCCGACAATTTGTTTAAATTATCAAGATGCAATTGATCTTGCGTTGGATTTTGATCCTATTTTAAATTTTCGTGACTTCCATCGTATTGATCTCAAATCAAGTGCAATTGGCAGTATCCTTCCTGACTTTTGGCTTGTAGGAACCATGCTTCCGAGTTTGAAAAGATTCTCTAAATTAGGATACACATGTCTGCTAAATCTCGAAAATTGTCCTGAACCTGAAAATGTTGAAACGGTCACAGTTTATAAAGACATCAATAGCAGAGAGTACAATATGGAACATGGCGCTTATTATGAGGAGGTCTTTAATGGTTATTGGGGTGTAATAGGTGGTGGAATAGGTGCTACAGAATATCATACAGAAACGTATCTTTCCTTTAATAGCTACAAAAACGGATATAGCCGCCCAAAGAACACACCAGGTCTACGTTATACCACCTTGCAGGGATATTCTTATGTGAAAGACTTTTATAGCCCAACGTATGACAATGCAAGCTTGCCGAAGGAGAAGGATTTCCGCCGAACGCTTTACTGGAATCCGGACGTAAAGACGGACAGCGCCGGAAAAGCCAGTGTACATTTCTATAACAACAGTACCTGCAAGTCGATGAAGATCAGTGCGGAGACATTAACAAAAGGAGGCATTCCTGTGGTGTGTAAAGAATAAAGAAAAATGCTTAAATTAGGTGAATCTATGGAAAAAATAAGATACAAACTTTTTATTTTGTTAACTTTGTTTTTGTTGCCAGAAGTGGCTCAGCCCTTTCAAGGCTATAACTATATGTTGAAGACATACCTGAGTCCTCCAATTGATACAACGACGACTAAAGAGATAGCATCGTTTATAGGAATAACTGTACCTATGAGAAGAACACCTTTTATACCGGAACATTCAATACGGATCATAAAGTCAGGTAACCACTTTTCAATTGAAGCGCGAATATTCGGGGAAAACCTTTCTAAAATAAAAAATGAATATGAAATTTCTGTTTTGGATGGGAAAGATACGAAATTTTATCCAATTGAAATCTTTACGAGTATAATGCCGATATCAGATTCTCTGAAAGATAGGATGCTAAGCATTTTTTATAAAGTAATCTCTTATGGTCATGTCAAACCGAGCAGAATAGTAAATGCCGATGGGTCTATCACTTTATCGATTTATGAGGGACCAACTTATGAATTCGTCATTAACGACAGTGTTCATTCACAGTCAACAATAGGATTTTCATTAGATCCAACAGATTCAACAGATTTAAGAAATAAGGTTATAAAAACAAATTTGCAAATAGTCAACGATCTGAAAAATAATATATTTGATGAATCGAAATATGATATTTACAAATAATTGTATTGGATGATAGGAGACTTGTGCATCAAAATCAAAAGTTGAAGCAACTGCAATAGAGTGCGTATAAACAAAGGACTTTTCTTTATTTAGGGTTAATTATATTGTTAGGCTAATGAAGTTCTTCTGATGCTTCAGCCATTGATCAGCGATATTTACTTGTTTATTTTTATTTCTCGTATAATACATGATATATCAGCTATTATATATACATTTGTATTGAAATATCAGTTGTTATGAAATCAAAAGGAACAAGTTATACTCAAAAACAGAAGACTGTCCTTACCGCAATAGGTGAGAATATTAAGTTAGCCCGCTTGCGTCGGAAGTTATCCATTCGCTCTATGGCTGAGCGAGCCGGCATTGCTACATCAACGTTGGGAAATATAGAAGATGGTTCTCCATCGGTTTCATTGGGTAGCTATTTGCAGGTATTATCTGTTTTACGGCTTGAAGATGATTTATTATTAATAGCAGACAAAGATCCGGTAGGTAGACAGATTCAGGACGCCGGACTGATTGTAAAAAAAAGAGCTCCAAAAAAGAAAAAAACAGAATCAGCTATTGATTATGTTATTGATAAGGGAAATTCTGAAAAACCTACATTTGACTAATTTGTCATGAAGCAGAATAATGAAAAAGAAATGCTTGTGTATGCGGATTGGTATATGTTCGATTCACCTCAATTGATAGGGAAATTGTATTTTGCTTTTCTTCGGGGCAAAGCTCTGTATTCTTTTGAATATGAAAATGAATGGATAAAGACCGGTATTTCTATTGATCCGGAATTGCCTCTTTTCTCAGGGTTACATTATGCTTCTTCAAATGATAATTTTGGCATTTTCAAAGATTCTTCGCCTGACAGATGGGGGCAACTGTTGATGAAACGCCGGGAAATCCTTTTGTCCAAAGTTGAGAAAACGGAACCTCACACTTTATTGGGGATTGATTTTTTATTGGGTGTACACGATAGTCACCGTATGGGAGGACTCCGTTTTAAAGAAAGCGAAGATGGTGAATTTCTGAGTAACGATCAACGGCTGGCAGCTCCACCCTGGACTTCATTAAGGGATCTTGAATATGCAGTAGAACAATATGAAAAAAATGCAGACGATTTAGATGAAGTTTCCCTAAAATGGATTAATCAACTTATTGCTCCCGGATCATCGTTGGGGGGAGCTCGTCCTAAAGCAGATGTTGTTGACACAAACGGAAAACAGTGGATCGCAAAATTTCCAAGTAAGAAGGATGATTCGGATGTTGGGTTGTGGGAAATGGTTGTTCATGAACTATCCATTCAAGCTAAAATTACGGTTCCAAATGCTTTTATAAAAAAGCTTGCTTCCCCTTATCATACTTATTTATCTCAACGTTTTGACAGGACAGAAGACAATAAGCGGATTCATTATGCTTCAGCTATGACACTGCTACAACGAACGGATGGAGACGATGCAGACAGTGGCGTAAGTTATTTGGATATAGTTTCATTTATTAAGTCTGAATGTGCAGATACAACTGCAAATTTGGAAGAACTTTTCCGCAGAGTACTCTTTTCTGTTTGTGTTTCCAATACGGATGATCATTTACGAAATCATGGATTTCTTTACACGGAAGCTGGTTGGACTTTATCACCGGCATTTGACATCAATGCAAACGAAACAGGAACAGGATTAAAACTGAATATAGATGAAGAAGACAATTCTTTAGATATTGATTTGGTTATGAAGACGGCTCCTTACTATTTGCTATCCGATAAACGTGCCGGAGAAATAAAAGATGGAGTAACTGAGGCGGTTTCCACCTGGAGAAGAGTTGCAGCTAAGCACAAGATTTCTCTTTCCGAAATAGAACGGAAAGCAAGAGCATTTCGGGGAAATATAAAGCATACCAACCATTACAAATAATGATGGTTGGTATGCATTTCCGATATCTATATTTCGTTATTTTCTTCGGCCGGTATTCTCATCTTATAGAATGAACGCCAGACAAATACGAGTCCCAGAATTAAAAAGGGGATGGCAATAAAAAGGGAGTAATCATGTGCCGGATTTCCTTTCATTGAAATGCTGATTTCTGTGGCAAGAAGTCCAAACAAGGTGGAAAATTTGATGATCGGGTTCATTGATACAGAAGTTGTATCTTTGAATGGATCTCCCACCGTGTCTCCTACAACTGTTGCTTCATGCAAAGGCGTGTTCTTTTCCTTCAAATCAACTTCCACCACTTTTTTTGCATTGTCCCAGCTTCCACCGGCATTTGCCATATAAATTGCCTGGAATAAACCGAATACTGCGATAGAAATCAAATAGGCGACGAAGAAATTCGGATCCAGAAAGGCAAAAGCCAAAGTAAGAGAGATAAGGACTATAAATATGTTTAACATCCCTTTTTGGGCGAATTGTGTGCAGATTTTGACGACCGCTATAGAGTCGTCAATATCAGCTTCTTTCTTATCCATGTTGAATGTTCGCTTTATGAACTTCACGGTACGATAGGCTCCGGCTGTGACGGCGAGCATTGAGGCGCCACTGAACCAGTAGATTACAGCTCCGCCGCAAATTAATCCGAGAATTACAGGTGCATCGGTAAGGGAAAGATGCAATAACCCTTCTTTCTCAAGCAATAAAATAATGGAAAAGATCATCGTTGTTGCCCCACAGACAGCAGTCCCGATCAAAACCGGTTTTGCTGTTGCCTTAAAGGTGTTTCCGGCAGCGTCATTTGACTCCAGATAATGTTTGCCTCTCTCAAAATCCGGTTTAAAATGGAATTCTTTTTCAATAGATTCGCTGATTCCCGGAATCTGTTCAATTTGCGAAAGCTCAAATACAGATTGGGCATTATCGGTAACCGGACCATAGCTGTCAACGGCAATGGTTACGGGCCCCATACACAACAACCCGAAAGCGACAAGTCCAAAGGCGAAGATGGAAGCATGTGGTCCAAGTACAAGACTAAGTCCTCCCAGGTCTGCGGTTAAGTATGCAATTGTCATTAAACCGGCAATCAATAATCCCGTCCAGAAGGCACTTAAATTACCAGTTACAATGCCTGAAAGAATATTCAGCGATGCGCCTCCTTCACGTGAAGCGGTGACTATTTCCTGCACGTGTTTTGATTTGGAACTGGTAAATATCTTGGTAAATTCAGGTATCAGTACGGCTGCCAATATTCCACAACTGATGATTGTGGCAAGTTTCCACCAGGCGGTCGGGTCAGACAGGTCAAATAGCAGCAGATGACTCATAAAGAAGGCAGATGATATGCACAAAATGGCTGCGACCCAGATTAAGCTCATAAGTGGCTTTTCAAAATCGAAATCCTTTTTGTCTTTATACAATTTTTTGGAAATGGCCTGATTTACAAAATAGGAACATCCGGATAGAAAATCCATTAAAAAACGCATGCCAAAGATCCATACAATTAACTTGGCCTGTATATCAGGGTTTTTCACTGCCAATGTTATAAAGGTGATTAGTGCCACTCCTGTAACTCCGTATGTTTCAAACCCATCTGCTGTTGGGCCTACACTGTCTCCTGCATTGTCACCTGTACAGTCTGCAATGACACCTGGATTTCTGGGATCATCTTCCTTGACTTTAAAGATGACCTTCATTAAGTCAGAACCAATATCAGCAATCTTGGTAAAAATTCCTCCGGCAATACGAAGTGCACTTGCTCCTAAAGATTCGCCAATTGCAAATCCCAAAAAACAAATTCCGACAATCTGACGGGGAACAAACAATAAAATGGAAACCATCAAGACCAATTCGAGAGAAATAAGGAAAAGTCCTACACTCATTCCTGCCCGTAATGGTATATTTAAAACGTCAAATGCATTTCCGCGCAAAGATGCAAATGCTGTACGGGCATTTGCATAAGTGTTGACGCGTATGCCATACCAGGCAACACAATAGGATCCAAGCATTCCAACAATAGAGAATAGTAGGACCTGGACAGCCACGATAACTGATTCTCCAACCAAACCAAAGAAGTAAACAGAAAAAATCACAGCAATTATCGCAAAAAGCAATAAGAGGAATTTGCCTTGCTGTAAAAGATAAGTACGACATGTTGCATAAATGGTGGATGCAACTTTTAGCATCGAATCATGAGCTTCCAATTTCTTGATTTGATGAAACAAATACAAGCTGAATCCCAATGTTCCTGCAATAATTATAGCACCGTAAAATAAAAAATTCCAGGAAGTGACGGTGCCTCCGAAAATGTGATAGGTTCCTGCATGCAAATCTGGAATGGCCAGGTTAACTTCACTGGCTTCCGCTTTCATATAAAACGCAGACAACGCAGCAGTCAAAGAAAGGAGTTTTATGTGTTTATTCATGAAACAATAAATTTAAAAATTAATAAATCTGTTTCTCGAAAAAAAAATCTGACTAATTTACAAAATATTTTGTGTCAGTTTGATATTTTACTGATATTTATGGTTGTAAAATGTGTTAAAATGGTTTGTTTCTCTATCTTTGAATTTTTTTTGAATAAAACCCTTCGTGCTGGCATGAAAGAAAGAAATAAATAGTTTGATGGATCCGAAAAGCGAATATAAAATGAATAAATCGGTGTTGTTGGCTGTGACCATGACCTCGAATTTCTTTAATCCGCTTATGGGGGCTGCTGTTAATGTGGCTTTACCAATAATTGGTCATGAATTTACCATTGATGCTGTTGCCTTGAGTTGGATTTCTATGGCTTATTTATTGGCATCGGCGGTTTTTCTTGTTCCTTTGGGGAAAATCGCAGATATGTGGGGAAGAAAGAAAATGTTTCTTTTAGGAAACATTTTCTTTCTGTTTGCATCTTTGATTTGCGCGTTTTCATTTTCAGGCTATTTTTTGATTTCCTCTCGATTTTTACAGGGCATAGGAAGTGCCATGATGACAAGTGCCAGCATGGCTATTGTCATTTCAGCCTTTCCTCCACAGGAAAGGGGAAAAGTAATTGGATTGAATGTTTCAGCTGTTTATCTGGGCCTTTCGGCTGCACCTGTTTTGGGAGGTTTTCTGACTCAATATCTTGGTTGGCGTAGCCTGTTTTTTATTAATTCGGCTATTTCTCTTATCGTTATTTATGCGATAATTACCAAAATCAGGGCAGAATGGACAGAGGCTGAAGATGACAAGTTTGATTGGTTGGGATCTATTGTTTATATGCTATCAATGACGGCCCTAATGTATGGGTTCTCACAGTTGCCGACAGCACTTGCCATAATCCTGACTTTAGCAGGAATCTCAGGTCTGACAGGTTTTGTATTCCTGGAAATTAAAAGTCCGTTCCCTGTTTTAAACATGAAATTGTTTTTTCAGAACAAAATATTTGCAAGCTCAAACTTGTCTGCTTTTATTAATTATGCGGCCACCTTTGCCGTAAGCTTTGTCTTGAGTCTTTATTTACAGTATGCCAAACATTTGTCACCGAAAGATGCCGGTCTGGTGTTGATGACCCAACCGGTTTTGATGGCTGGGGTTGCCATATTCTCTGGCCGTTTGTCAGACAGAGTTAATCCGCGCTGGCTTGCTTCTTCAGGAATGGCGATTGGCGTAATAGGTCTGCTGATGTTGTCTTTCCTTGGTATGGATACTTCACGGGTTTATATTATAAGTGCTCTTGCTATTCTGGGTTTTGGTTTTGGTCTGTTTTCTTCTCCAAATACCAATATGATAATGAGCTCCGTGGATAAGAAGTACTATGGAGTTGCAAATGCTACTGTAAGCACGATGCGTACTACAGGTATGATGTTCAGTATGGCTATTGCTTCACTTGCTGTCCATATCTATGTTGGAAAACAACCGATCAACGATTCGAATGTGGTAAGTTTCATACATAGTTCGAATATGATTTTCTTTGTGTTTACTGTCCTTTGTTTGATTGGTGTTTTTTTCTCAAAACAAAAATTCACCCCTAAATAAGATTTTTCATCCCATATACTCGGAATTCCGCCCTGTTACGACCATGAAATCCCTTTAATTTGCAGACTTTTAAAATCACACGTTTATTTGTGTCTTTATTTATGATGGAGAAATTAATTAAATTTGAACTATGAACAATAATATCTACAGTGTTATAACTGGAACTGGAAGTTTCATTCCGCCGAAACTCGTTAAAAATGAAGATTTTTTATCAAATGTATTTTATGATGCCAATGGTAAAATAATTGAAAAGACAAATCAGGAAATAATAGATAAGTTTGAGGAAATTACGACCATTGCCAGCAGACAATATGCTACTGACGATTTGATGACTTCTGATATGGCCTATTCGGCAGCCTTGGAGGCTATTGATTCTGCAGGGATTGATAAAGAGACGTTGGACTATATTATTGTTGCACATAATTTCGGCGATATTCGGGTTGATAATATTAGCTCGGATTTTGTGCCATGTCTGGCGGCCAGAGTGAAGAATAAATTAGGGATAAAGAATCCTGACGCGGTTGCCTATGATTTGACTTTTGGTTGTCCCGGTTGGTTGCAAGCTGTTATTCAGGCTGATTATTTTATTAAATCTGGAGATGCAAAAAAAATATTGGTTATCGGGGCTGAAACATTATCAAGAGTAAGCGATCCTCATGACAGAGACGCCATGCTTTACGCTGATGGTGCAGGAGCGGTCATTCTGGAAGGAAAAGAAAGCGATCATCCTATCGGTATTCTTGCCCATCAAACACGTTCGGATACTTTACTGTATTCCAGAATGCTATTTTTAGGTAAGTCTTATAATCCGGATTATCCCAGAAAAGATGACTTGTTCATAAAAATGAACGGGCGTAAACTTTATCAATATGCACTGGAAACAGTTCCATCTGCTATCAAAATTTGTCTTGAAAAGAGCCATACGCCACTTGACACCGTTAAGAAAGTGCTTATTCATCAGGCTAACGGGAAAATGGATGATGCCATACTTAAGAGGCTTTATGCGCTGTATGATAAGGCTGAAATTCCTGAGAAAATAATGCCTATGACCATTTCATCCCTCGGTAATACGTCTGTTGCGACCTTGCCCACTTTGTTGGATCTTATTCTCAAGGATAAACTGAAAGCTCATCAAATAGAAAAAGGAGATACGCTTATTTTTGCCTCCGTTGGAGCCGGCATGAATATTAATGCGATGGTTTATAAAATGGTTTGATATTTTTAAATACGTGATAGAATGGAAAATAATTCAACATTTGCAATTACAATTAACCGTCAGTTAGGAAGCGGTGGTGCCTATGTTGGTCAAGCACTGGCAAAAAAACTGGATATATTTTATGCTGACCGTGAAATTATAAGTCAGGCAGCTAAAAAATTTTCTATGCTGGAAGAAGATCTGGAAGAAAGAGAAGAAAAAATCAGTTCGTTCTGGCAATCTTTCTTTCAATCTTATACGTTTGGTGCTCCCGAAATATATATTCCCCGGCAGGCTTATATTCCGACGGATCGTGAATTATTTGAGATTGAAAACCAGGTAATTGAACGTATTGCCAAAGAACGGTCAGCTGTTATTATTGGAAGATGTGGTTGTCATATTCTTCATGAATATCCGGGACTTGTCCGTATATGTTTGCATGCAGATCTTTCTTTTCGGATAAACCGGGTATGCAGGAAAAATAATGTATCAGAAGAAGAAGCTGTCAGGATGATTGCTCAAAGCGACAAAGAAAGGCCATTTTATTATCATACTTTTACGGGTAAGGAATGGTCGGATGCGAGACAGTACGACCTTTCTATCAATACCAGTAAAATCGGCCTTGACAAAAGCGTTGACCTTATTGTTAAATATTTAGAAAATATATAACGTTTGTCAGCTCCTGAACGTCTAACATACAAACGAACGAAAAATGAAAACAAAAACTTTATCATTAATTGCATTGTTGCTGGTTGGTACCTGCATCAATTCTTTTGCACAGAGGGGTGGTAGAGGCGGCGAAAGAGGCGGAAGGGCCCAGGCTGCCAGAACTGTTCGAAGCCATGTGCAAACCGGGGTGAGTAGAATTGATCCGTCCATGAATCATGTGACCTACAGAGGGGCACCCAGGATTTCTGTTCAGAGAGCATTACCGAATGGTGGTGCAACATTAAGGCATCACAATAGGAATTACTATTATAACGATGGTAGGTTCTATGCTTACAATAATAGAAGATACATTTGTGTGGCTCCTCCTATTGGATTAAGAATAGGTGCTTTGCCTTTTGGCTTTCTGGAAATTGCAGGAGCGGCAAGTCTGTTCTATTATTATGGGGGGACATTTTATATTCAGGACAATAATGAATATGTAGTAGCGGATCCTCCTGTTGGAGCAATCGTATACGATTTGCCTGTTGAAGCTGATAAAGTTCAGATTGACGGAAAAACTTATTTTCAATACAACGGCATATTGTATAAACGTGTAAATACTGAAAACGGAAGAGGCTTTCAGGTTGTAGGAAAGCTGGCGGAAGAGCATTCGGATACAGTTCAATAAGAGTAAGAAAATCTTTATATATTTTACGGAAGGCATTTATGTCTTCCGTATTTATTTTCAGGACTCCAGCTTTTCTTTAAGATATTGGCCTGTGTAGCTTGTTTTGCATTTAACAATATCTTCAGGAGTGCCTTCAAAAACGAGCTTGCCACCTTTGTTCCCTCCTTCAGGGCCAAGATCGATAATATGGTCGGCACATTTAATGACTTCCATGTTATGTTCAATAATGATTACTGTGTGTCCCTTAGATATCAGGGCATTAATAGCTTTAAGAAGAACATGAATATCGTGAAAATGCAAACCGGTTGTTGGTTCGTCGAAAACATATATTGTTGGTTCCGGGTGTTCGGAACTTAGAAAGAATGCGAGCTTGACCCGTTGACTTTCACCTCCGGAAAGCGTTGAGGAGGGCTGCCCGAGTTTGATATATCCAAGGCCGACATCCTGTAAGGGCTTAAGTCTCTTTATGATTTTCTTTTCATAAGCGCCTGACTTTTCTGTAAAAAATTCAATTGCCTGGTCAACCGTCATATCCAAGACATCAGAAATATCTTTTCCACGATACTGAACTTCTAGAATATCTTTTTTAAATCGTTTGCCATGGCAAGTCTCACAAGATAAAACCAAATCGGCCATAAATTGCATTTCAACGGTAATTGTACCTTCTCCCTGACATTCTTCGCAACGTCCACCAACTACATTAAAGGAGAAGTGGGAGGGACTGTAGCCCATTTGCTTTGCCAAGGTTTGTTCGGAAAAAAGTTTCCTGATTTCGTCATAAGCTTTTAGGTAAGTAACCGGATTTGACCTGGAAGATTTTCCAATAGGATTCTGATCAACAAATTCTATGTCATGCACCAAATTCATATCACCTTTTAATTCTCCAAAAGATCCCGACCGATCGGTGTTTCCACCGTAATATCTTTTAAGTGCATTATAGAAAATATCATGGACAAGGGATGATTTACCCGAACCACTTACACCTGTTACAACGGTAAGTACGTTTAATGGAAATTTTACATTTAGTCCTTTTAAGTTATTTTCACGGGCCTCAATTACTTCAATATAGCTGTTCCAGCGTCGACGGATGACAGGTATAGGAATTTTCTCGGTGCCTGTCAAATATTTAAGTGTGTAACTTCTGGAAATATTTTTTTCATCGGTTTCTTGCATCAACTCATTTACAGGTCCCTGATAGACCACTTCTCCTCCCAGACGTCCTGCGTCAGGGCCCATGTCAATCAAGTAATCGGAAGCCCGCATGATTTCTTCGTCATGTTCAACAACCACTACAGTGTTCCCTAAAGCCTGCAATTGCTTGAGGACTTTAATCAACAACTGTGTATCACGGGAGTGCAAGCCAATACTGGGCTCATCTAATATATACAATGATCCAACAAGACTGCTTCCAAGGGAAGTCGCCAGATTAATTCGCTGACTTTCTCCACCAGAAAGAGAAGAGGATAATCGGTTAAGATTTAGATAGCCCAAACCGACATCCAAAAGAAATTGAATGCGGTTTTGAATTTCAGTAATCAGGCGTTTAGAAACAATGATATCTGTTTTATTTAAGTCCAGTTTTTGAAAAAAAACAATTAGCTCTGTAAGGGGAAGATTGACCAACTCGGAAATTGATTTTCCGCCGATTTTAACATAGGAGGCTTGTTTCTTCAATCTTGTTCCATTACATTCCGGGCATATTGTTTTTCCTCTGTATCTGGCGAGCATTACCCGATATTGTATTTTGTACTGGTTTTCCTGAAGCATGGCGAAAAATTTGTTTAAACCTTCAAAATAGCTATTTCCAGTCCAAACCAGCTTCTTCTCTTTTTCCGTCAATTCATACCATGGTCTGAAAACCGGAAAATTGAACTTATCGGCATTTTGTATCAATTGTTTTTTCCATTCGCCCATCACTTCTCCTCTCCAGCAAAAGATCGCATCTTCATAGATGGACAAAGATTTATTCGGCACAACCAGATCTTCGTCTATTCCGATTATTTTTCCATAACCTTCACAAACCGGACAAGCTCCAAGAGGCGAATTAAAGTTAAACAGTTCATCCGTCGGCTCATCAAAGGTCATACCGTCAGCTTCAAATTGTTTTGAAAAATGTTTAAGTTTTTCACCATCAGGTGTAAACATTCTAATACTACAACTATTCTGACCTTCATAAAAAGCTGTTTCCAAAGAGTCCGAAATACGACTTATGGTCGGTTTGTCCGATAGAACGGTCAGGCGATCAATAAGGATAAAAAGAGCGTTGGGGGAACAGTTTTCTAAAATTTTAAGACTGGTAGGGACAATAGATCCTGATGCAACAGTGCCTGGCTGAATAATATCTTCTATCCGGTGTATTTCGCCATTGATCTCAATACGATTAAAACCTTGCTTCATCAGCATTTCCAATTGAGAATGCATACTTCTGCCTTCGGGTACAATAACCGGGCAAAGTATATAAAAACGGGTATCAGTTGGAAAGCCCAGGATATACTTTAAAACGTCTTCTACCTGATGCTTTTTTACAAGATTTCCGGAGGCAGGTGAATATGTCTTGCCAATACGGGCGTAAAGCATTCTCATGTAGTCATAAATCTCGGTGGAAGTTCCAACCGTGGATCTTGGATTGCGCGTATTGACTTTCTGCTCTATCGCTATGGCCGGAGGGATCCCTTTGATAAAATCGACTTCCGGTTTATTAATCCTGCCAAGAAATTGCCTTGCGTAGGCAGATAAGCTTTCTACATACCGGCGCTGACCTTCGGCATATAATGTATCAAAAGCAAGAGATGATTTTCCGGAACCTGAAAGACCAGTTATTACAACCAATTTGTTTCTCGGGATGCGAACGTTGATATTTTTGAGGTTATTCACCCTTGCACCCTTAATTTCAATATATTTCTCGATCGACATATCCCGGATTTTAGAACCCCAAAAATACGATTTTTAGCCCGAATAAACTATCTTTGTACTTTCTTGTAACGTTTTCACTTAGGTATATGAATATTTTTAAATATCTTCTTTCCTTATTTATTGCATTTATATTAACATTTAACATCGTAGTTGCCCAGATTCCACCCAAAAGAGAATTCAGAGGGACTTGGATACATACTGTCGGACAGGACAAATACGCGAAAATGTCCGAAGATGAAATGAAAAGCTATTTCATCAATTTGTTGGATCGTTTACATAAGGCTGGTATTAATGCCGTTATCTTTCAGGTCCGTCCTGAAGCAGATGCCTGGTTTGCATCTCCTTATGAGCCATGGAGTCGTTTCATAACGGGTATACAAGGTAAAGATCCCGGATGGGACCCTTTGGATTTCATGGTTAAAGAATGTCATAAAAGGAATATAGATATACATGCATGGATTAATCCATATCGTGTAAGCTCTTCTCCTTCAAGACTTCTAGCCCCGGATCATGTCTATTTTAAGCATCCGGAATGGTTTATTAAATACGGAAACACGGTTATGTTTGACCCTGGAAATCCTGAATGTCGTAAATTTATCATTCAAGTTGTTAAAGACCTTGTCAAACGTTATGATATTGACGCTATTCACATGGATGATTATTTTTATCCATATCCGATTGCCGGAAAAGATTTTGATGATTCCAAAAGTTTCAACGCTTATGCCAGGGAAGATGGGTTTAATAGTCATCAAAAGGCAGACTGGAGACGGAACAATGTGAATACACTTATCAAGGAAATACATCAGACCATCCAAAAAACAAAACCCTGGGTTAAATTTGGAATTAGTCCTTTTGGTATTTACAGAAATCAGAAAAATGATCCCAAAGGTAGCAATACAAACGGCCTGAGTTGTTATGACGATTTATATGCAGATGTTCTTTATTGGGTTAAAGAAGGATGGATTGATTACAATATGCCTCAACTGTATTGGAATATCGGATATAAAAAGGCTGATTATGAGATACTGGTAGATTGGTGGTCAAAAAATAATTTCAATAAACCACTTTATATCGGACAAGATGTTATTCGTACCATTAAACCGGATAGTCTTAAATTTGGTCAGCTATATCGTAAAATGATGATGACAGAAAAAAATTCAAAAATATCAGGGAGCTGCTTTTGGCCTGGTTATGAATTGGAGAAAAATGCCGGAGGTATTGCTGATAGTCTTCAGAACAATTATTATAAGTACCCGGCACTCCTTCCTGCAGATTGTGCAGTTGATCAAACACCTCCCAAGCCTGTAAGAAATATTGTCTACAAAAAAGACAAGGACAATAAGCGAATTATTTCATGGAATGCTCCCTTTGCCCACCAGGAAATGGATAAGGCAGCTTATTATGTTGTTTATCAGTTTAACCATATCAGTGATGTGAATCTGAATGATCCCCGGAATATTATTTTTATTGGCAGGGAAACAGAATATATTCTTCCTGAGAAAGTAACAGGTCGTAAGCTTTATGTTGTTACAGCTGTTGACCGTGATCATAATGAAAGTCGCGGAACTTCTGTTAGAGTTCCGAAATGATTTATAAATAAAAGATTGTATCTTTGCACTGCAATGGTTCGCCAAACCTGTCGGTAAGGTGATGAAAAGGGAATCCGGTGAAAGTCCGGAACAGTCCCGCTGCTGTAAGCTCCAACGTAAGCTTCCGAAATTCTTTAGTCACTGTCATTGATATTGTGTCATGCAATCAGAATGATGGGAAGGCATCGGAAGCCGGAGCAAGTCAGAAGACCTGCCATGCATTTTCATTTCGATAGCTTTCGAGGAAAGAGCTAAGAATTCGGTGTGATTTGGAAATAACCGTTTTTTGAAACTTCGACTGAAGGCTGTTCGTGCTAAATCGTGGATTATGAATGGCTGTTGTCCTTATTTAAGGCTTTTAATCTTTCTAACAGTTTTACCTTTAAGCAGGACAGGGGAGATCTATGCCCAAACAACAAATAGCTTTTACGTTGACAGTATTCCAAATTTTCGTATTGGAGAAGTGACTGTTACGGGAAATCATTCAGATCCTGAGGGAAGCTCTTCCACACCACTTCAGCTGCTTGATAAGAATTCCATTCAGGAAATTAATTCTTTGCAGGTCTCAGATGCAGTAAAGTTTTTTTCGGGAGTAACTGTAAAAGATTATGGTGGTCTTGGTGGCATGAAAACAGTTTCAGTGCGGGGTATGGGTGCACAGCATACGGCTGTTTCTTATGATGGTATCACAATAACAGACTGTCAGACAGGCCAAATAGATATTGGTAGATATTCGTTGGACAATGTGGATATTTTATCTTTAAATATTGGTGACGGCAATACTATTTTCCAGCCGGCAAGGATGTTTGCCTTATCTGGTCTTTTGTCTATTCAAACGAAATATCCAGTATTTAAAGAGGGTGAATGTTTTCACGGGAAAGTCGGGCTCAAAGCCGGATCTTTCGGTATGATAGAACCAAACTTCCTGCTCGAAACAAGGCTCAATTCTTTGTTTGACATCAATTTATCGGCTGAGGCTTTGATTTACAGTGGCAATTATCCTTACAAACTGTATTATGCAAGTGACGCAGATTCTTATACGAAAGAAATCCGGAGTAATAACAATGTTAAAACGTATAAGATAGAGTCGAATTTGTTTGGCCATTTCAGAAAGGGACAACAACTCGAAGTCAAGACTTACTATTATCAGTCCGATAGGGGCTTGCCGGGTGCGGTGATTTTGTATAATCCTTATTCGTCTGAGCATTTATGGGATAAGAATGCTTTTATGCAAGCGCATTATGAACAAAACCTGTCCCCGAAAATGGTATATCAACTCAATGGAAAGTACAATTGGAGTCATGAGCGTTATTTGAATCCGGATTACCTCGGTTCGACAGGAAAAGAAGACTACTCATATACTCAGAACGAGACTTATTTTTCATCTTCGTTGCTTTACAATGCTTTTCAAAAACTATCCTTCGCTTTTTCTGCAGATGGATTTGTAAACCGAATGACAGCTAACTTGTATGATTTTGTCTCCCCGTCACGTTATTCAGGTCTGACAAATCTTTCAGTCAAATATGTGAACAGTTGGATGTTTGCAACGGCCGGTTTCTTGGCGACTGGTATTCATGAGAAAACGGAAACTGCTTCCGCAGGAGCTGACTACAAGCATATTTCTCCTGCTTTCAATCTATCTGTGAAGCCTTTTTCTATCATGGATTTCCATGTACGCATTTTCTACAAGGGATCTTTCCGGATGCCAAGTTTTAATGATTTATATTACTCTGCTATTGGGAATAGCAGCTTGAAACCGGAAAACAGCAAACAGCTAAATTTTGGTTTAACTTATAGCCATTCCTTTGATGAAGGCAGGTCTCAATTCATGTTTAGCTCTGATGTTTATCATAATCAGATCACAGATAGAATAACGGCTGTCCCGACTAAAAATATTTTTATCTGGAGTATGATGAATTTGGGGAAAGTTGATATCAAAGGTCTGGATCTTGCTTTTGAAGCAACAAAAATTATTAATAAGGATTTTAAATTATCGTTTGGATTAAATCATTCCTATCAGCGGGCACTTGACGTGACAGACCCGCTATCAAAAGTTTACAATAATCAGATAGCCTATATGCCGCGAACTTCCGGTTCAGGTCGTATGGCAGTGGAAACGCCCTGGGTTAAACTGGCCTATTCTTTACTCTATTCCGGACATCGTTATGTAACAGGACAGAATTTAAGTGAAAACAATTTGCCGGGCTATTGGGATCATTCTGTTTCGGCGGAACATGGCTTTATAATTCATGGCTTAAATCTGAATCTGCGTGCTGAAGTCCTAAATCTCACAGATAAGAATTATGAAGTGGTGCGTAATTTCCCTATGCCGGGACGCTCATATAGATTTGGAATGGAAGTGGCATTTTAGGTAATAAAGAGAAAGATGGAAATATATCATACAATAAGAATGCGGAAATTGAAAACAATACTGCTTTTTGTTCCATTTCTAATTAGCATTATGGGTCTGTTTTCGTGTGATGATATGGAATCGGTTCAATCCGTAAGCACGACGGTGTCATCGGATGAGCGTACAGGCGGATTGTATGTGCTTTGTGAAGGAAATTATTCACTCAACAATAGTACACTTGCTTTGTATGACTTTCAGAAAAGCACTCTGAATAAAGATTTTTTCCAAGCTAAAAACAATCGTAAATTGGGTGATACCGGAAACGATATGCAGCGTTATGGGTCTAAAATATATGTGGTTGTAAATGTCTCCAGTCAGATTGAAGTGATTGACGCAAGAACAGGTTTAGCTATTAAACAAATATCTATGTTCAATGGGTCAATTGCCCGTCAGCCCAGATATATTACGTTTTGGGAAGACAAGGCATACGTCTGTTCTTTTGATGGGACGGTGGCAAGAATTGATACATCAACTCTTGAAGTTGAAAAATATTTAACTGTCGGGCGAAATCCGGATGGAATCGCAGCCAGTAACAACAAATTGTATGTTTCTAATTCCGGAGGTCTTGATTATGCTACTTCTGCTGGATATGACAGTACAGTTTCTGTTGTTGATATTCAAAGTTTTACCGAGGTGAAACGTCTTGTGGTCGGTCTTAATCCTTATAAAATCAAGGCTGATTCCTATGGCTATATATATGTTGTTTCACGTGGAGACTATAAGACAATAAGTGGTACCTGGCGATGTATTGATACCAATACAGACAGAATAGTGGCGACCTATCAGCTCGATGTGACCAATTTTGATATTTATGGCAATTATGCTTATCTGTATAGTTATAACAGTACGACAAAAGACAGTTGGATCAAAGTCTTTAATTTAAAATCCAGGAGTATTGTTCAGGAATCTTTTATTACAGATGGAACAAAAATTACGACACCTTATGGCATTAATGTAAATCCTGATAACGGGGATATTTATATAACGGATGCTGGAGATTATGTTTCATCGGGTGATGTTTATTGTTTTGGTTCAAATGGTGTTCAGAAATACAAGGTTGCGAATGCCGGGGTTAGTCCCAATACCGTTCTTTATGTAGGAGATCTTGCAGATAGTTCAGGAAGTTCGGTTGACCAGGCTTTTCTTGATTCAACCTATTTATATAGTGTTATTGCGTATACGCCGGCTCCAGGACAGTTTACAGGAACTTATCCTGCTTTTACGGATACGGATAATATGGAATCTATGCGGACAAAAGCGGAAGTGCTCTTAAAAGGTAAAACAGGAGGACTGGTTACACTTGGCCGTTATGGGGGCTGTCTGACTTTTGCTTTTAAGAAGGCTGTGGTCAATGCTTCCGGCTATGATTTTAAGATCTATGGCAATGCGTTCGTAAATTCGGCGGAACCTGGTATTGTGGAAGTATCAGTGGATGCCAACCATAACGGGCTTGCTGATGATGCCTGGTATGAGCTGGCCGGTTCGGCCTATTCGGATGCCTCAACCATACACCATTACAGGATCTGTTATTATAGACCTTCGTCACCATCAGATAGTGTCCCATACTCTGACAATCAAGGAAAAACCGGCTATGTAAATGCTTACTATCCTGCCTGGCAAGGTGATTCCATCGTTTGTACCGGAACCCTTCTTGCTCCGACTGCCGTTCAAAACACTACCGGCTACTGGGAAGAAACCAATCTGGCCTGGGGCTATGCTGACAATCAGCCGAATCAATCGGACCTTTCGGACTTTGATATAGATTGGGCTGTCAACGCTGAAGGTCAGGCTGTACATCTTGATTCAATCGACTTTATACGTGTATATACCGGTGTTAACCAAAATGCCGGCTGGTTAGGTGAGTTGTCCACAGAAGTCACTGGTGCTAAAAAACTTCATTGACAGGCTTGTTTAAGGTTTTAAGAGTACACCAAAACTCTTTTTTCCGTCGGTTTTGATAACAATAGGCTTGTCAAATCGTAGGTGCCGAAAGTATTCATTCTCGTAAACGGCAGGTTGACTTTCAAGGTATTCGTAATCAATAAAGTCATTGTCACTTTTATTGGATATATTATAATAGCTTACACCAAAAGAAGTTAGATTCTGGAAAAAATGGGTACCTTGACTTGGATCAATTCTATAACCGGACAAGTCCGCCTCAACGATGAGTCTTACAGAAGCTATGTTGGGCCATTTGACAGGTATGCCAAGCCATGTGTCGCTTGATCCCCATCGGCCAGGACCAATGAGCACATATCCACGGCCTTCTTTATTCAGTTGACGGTTGATTTTATCTATTTCATAAGCTGTGAGTTGGTTCTTTGAAGCCTGAAACGTTTCAGGTTTAATGTAGATCAAGTCGTAAACATCTTTTTCTACACCTTGCCCCAGAGCCTTATTTGTCCTTAGGATGGTTTGCTCTTTGGGTATGGCCTCTATGTCTTCGTCAAGCATTTCGTTTGAATCTACCATGGGGCGGATTTGAAGTAGATAAAAGTTCTTTTTGCCGTTTTCGTCCGGATTAAGTTCTACGGCAAATTCGATTTCAACAGGTCGTCCCATCTCTTTTTGGCCCAGAAATAACACCTTCTGCAAAATCTTTGCCAGCGGAAATGTTTCATTTTGGAGAATGTGTGCAAATGAAATCACTTTCCGGCCTGTTCCCCAAATACCATCACGCAGCACCTGATCAGCGAGATCATAAGTGGAGGCGATTTGCTGTAAAGTGCCATCTTTTTCTGCATCCTGGACATTTACCTTAAGTAGGTTTTGACCTTCATCTGTACTCAATTGAAAGTCATCCTTATTTAAATCTATACAAAGAAAATAGGTTTGTGTTTCACGAAGGGCATAGTCAATAGAACTCATTTGCAAGATGTTGCGCGGATGTTTTGGAGAGAAACGCAAGGTCGTCCCTCCATCAACAATATATTTCCCAAGACCGAGTGCCACGTTGGCAATTCCGTCTTCTGAAGTTTCGTGCCCGATTGGGTAATAGTTGAGTGACCGGGCGACACCTGAAAAATTCGGATAGTATCGGTCACCATATGCCGTTCCCACAACTTCTTCCAGTATGATAGCCATTTTTTCCTGATCAATCACGTTGGAAGTCGCAGCCATATATGCTTTGCTGCTTTGGAAAAATACAGATGCATAAACGCCTTTGATCGCCTTCATAACCATGCGCAGGCTTTTATCAATATCATTGAAAGGAGTCATATAGGTGGAATAGATCCCGGCGAAAGGTTGATAATGTGAATCCTCCAAAAGACTGGACGAACGAATGGCAATAGGTTTATGCACAACGGATAAAAAAGTTTTCAGGTTTTCGTCTATACCGTCGGGTAAATGCGATTCAAGGAAAACTTTAAGAATTTCATTGTCAGAAGCATCGGAAAGCGCAATCTTGTACAGATCATTTTTTTCCATAAACTGGTCAAAAATTTCTGTGCAAAGAACAAATGTTTTTGGAATACAAACATTTACACCGTCAAACTCGTTTGGATCAATATTTCTTTTAATCAATGCATCAATGAAGGCAAGACCGCGACCTTTTCCTCCTAAGGAATCTTCGCCGTAACGTACAAAATCGGAGTATTTATCAAAACGATCTTTTTTAAATTCTGCAATAACACCTTGGTTTTTTTCCTGACGGTACATGACAATGGCATTAAAAATAATTTTACGGGCATCCATTGTTGTTTCCAATTCACTCATCGAAATCTTCTCAATAAATCTGGCGATGGGAAACATAGCGCGGGAATATAACCAGCGTGAAGCATGATTCTGACTGAGGTGATAGCGCAGAGAATTATCCGGAATATTGAAGATCTGTTCCTGAAAATCCCTTAGATTCTTAATACGGATAATTTCTTTTCCGGTATCCGGATCTTTAAAAATGAAATCTCCGAATCCAAAAGTATCGGTTAACAAATCTCTTAATCCCTGAGGAGAAGTTTTGGAGGATTTATTGATAAAGCCGGCTCCGAATTTGTCTGTGTATCTTTTATTTTCATTGTCGGACGAACTTAGAATAATGGGGAGAAACGGATCCTTGCTTCTCAGCATACGGCAAAAACGAACACCGGCTAATGTATCCTTTTTACCACCCCTGCTGAAACTCATGTCGGAGATAACGCCCAGCATATTTTCGCTATACTTCAGATAGAGCGTTTCTGCTTCTTCATAACTTCGGGCCAATAATATTTTAGGTCTGCCGCGCATGCGCAGCATCTGTTGATGACCGTTCAAGGCTTCGGTGGCAAAGTTTCGCGATTGTTCCAGTACATATTTATATAGGTTCGACAGGATGGAAGAATAGTAACGGACGGAATCCTCAACAAGTAAAATAACACGAACCCCGATGGAATTAATATCCTGCTCAACATTCATATTGTCTTCCAGCAGTTTTATAATGGCAAGGAGCAGATCCGTATTTCCGAGCCAGCTGAATACATAATCGATAGCGGATAAATCTGCCCGAGCCATATATTTTGATACTTCCCGTGAAAAAGGGGTCAGTACGACAATTGGTATTTCCTTATAAGTGGCTTTTATCGTTTTGGCAATTTCAAAACCGTTGTCTTGTTTGCCACCTGGCATATATATGATCAACTCAAAATGATTGTGTTTCAGCTCTTCAATTGCTTCTTCTTCAGTAGAAACCAGTGTAAACCGAGGTGGATAACGCAGGTCAAGCGAAACATATTCGTTGAAAATCTGTTCTTCAACTCTTCCGTCATCTTCAAGCATAAATGCATCATACCTGTTCGCAATAAGTAAAATATGGTAGATGCGATTTCTCATCAGACTGGCAAATGAGGTATCTTTGAAATTTGACTTTTTGAAAGATGGGGCGTTATCCATGTTTTTCAGAATATCTATGAACAAAATTAACGATAATTTCTTGCTCTTTGATGGAATAGTTTATAAATTTGAAGATAACAAGAAATCTTATGTTATGAACATTAAACAGTTTATGGGTGGGCTCGAGGCAAGACATCCGGGCGAAAAAGAGTATTTACAGGCCGTTCAGGAAGTGTTGATTAGCATTGAACAGATCTACAACCAACATCCGGAGTTTGAGAAAGCCAAAATTCTGGAACGGTTGGTAGAACCTGATCGGATTTTTATGTTTAAAGTTCCGTGGATAGATGATGCAGGAAATGTTCAGGTGAATCTGGGATATCGCGTTCAATTTAATAATGCGATTGGGCCATATAAGGGCGGTCTGCGCTTTCATGCCTCTGTGAATCTTTCCATCCTTAAATTTCTTGGCTTTGAGCAAACCTTTAAAAACGCATTGACAACCTTGCCCATGGGTGGGGCTAAAGGTGGTTCGGATTTTAGCCCCCGAGGTAAATCGAATGCGGAAATCGAAAGATTTTGTCATAGTTTTCTTTTGGAATTATGGCGGAACATTGGTCCGGAAACGGATATTCCGGCAGGTGATATTGGAGTAGGTTCACGTGAGATAGGCTATCTCTTTGGATTGTACAAGAAATTGGCCCGTGAAAATACAGGTGT
>Ga0302292_1000611_pt1 | contig 24954 bp, 20 predicted proteins | sample III_Fen_N2_1_FD_194553 | JGI IMG/M metagenome (GOLD analysis project Ga0302292, IMG submission 194553) | Peat permafrost microbial communities from Stordalen Mire near Abisko, Sweden - III_Fen_N2_1 | ecosystem: Environmental > Terrestrial > Soil > Wetlands > Permafrost | place: Sweden: Abisko...
GATAAATTTTGTTGGGGAAAGATTAAAATACACTAAAGATAGGTTCTCAAAAGAATCCGTGTTGTTTATTGCCATGGCATACAATAATGTCGGATCAGCCAAAAATGGCCAAGACCTTATTTCTGTGGGGTATAATGAAAAAAAATTTCTTGCATTACCCGTTGAGCCAACCAAAGATCATAAAGAGAATCACAAAAATCAAGATGATCTTAATAATGCTAAAGACATTACAAACTATGGTAAAGAAACGGTTAGTATGGCAAGAAACCAAAGGCTTATAGAGTTATATAAAGAACTTTTTAGTAATTTCCAAAATAATAAAGAAGTCCCTGAGATGGAGCTTCTTCCTGTAAATCAGGAATATCAAAATGTTTTCACGAACGCTACATAAGCGTTTTGTAAAACCAATCGACAAACATCGATTGGTTTTTTAATTACTCTAGTAGTTTTCCACAGTTATTAAAGATGTGTATTAGGTGGGAATATGTTATAATATTACCAATATATAAATTAAACCAAATATATTTTATTTAACTAAGTTTTTAAACAAAACAAAAATGACACAATCATTTAGAAAAATGAGTATTCCTGCTCTTGCAATAACAGGAATGGCATTAGTAGGAGCAGTTGTTCTTGCTAGTAATATTGCTACATTTAATTTAACTATCAACGCTGGTTCTTTAGGTATTGATATAGTTGATGCTGCTTATGCAACAGTAGCTTCTCCTGTAGTAGCATTTGCTCCTGTAAATGCAAGTATGACATCTGTAACTTCTGCTGCTACTTTAGGTACACCAACAGAACAAATTTTAGTATCAAATCCTGATGCAGCTGATAACGGATGGACTGTATCAATTGGTTCTACTGGTTCAAAATGGCAAGATGCTGGAAATACAGTTAATTTTGCTTATAACAGTAATGTAGCTACTAATGGTCAATTAGCAATTAATCCTTCAGTTGCAACTTTTGTTAATGGTAAATCAACTGCTGGATTTACTGGTATATCAACTGGTTCAGCAAGCAATTTTTCTTCAACAGTATCTTCTATTACATTATTAGATGCTGATGCTACTTCTGCTGATATTGGAGATTGGACATTACAAGGTGTTGCATTATCTCAAACAATTCCAGCAATGCAAGCTGCTGCAGCATATTCTTTACCAATGACAATTACAGTTGCTGCTAAATAATATTTTTTAAAAAAGAACAGTTTAAAACTGTTCTTTTTTGTTTTCTAAAAAAAATATTTATGATATAATTACTGTTAATATTTTATATTAAAATACTAAGTAATTAAATTAAACAATGATCAATAAAAGATATTTAGCAATTTCGTTTTTATCAATTTTTGCAGCATCAAGTTTTTTATTGCCAACAGTAAATGCTTTTGAATATGGTGGTTTTGGATTAAGACCAGCAGATTTAGAAAACGGAACAGTTAGAAAAAACGACAGTGGATTTGCTTATGAAATGGCTTTAGGAACAAGCAAGAAAGATGGCTTAATGGTCGTTAATAACACAAAAACAAAAAAGACATTTTTAGTATATTCTGCCGACTCTGTTTCTTCAACAGATGGCGGTTTTGCATGTAAACAATTTGCAGAAGAAAAAAAAGAAGTTGGTTCATGGATAAAGCTTGATAAAAATGAAATAGAATTAGCTCCAGGAACTAATGAGATAATTCCATTCACAATTTCTATACCAACAAAGATAGATTCAGGGGAGCATAATGGATGTTTTTTAATTCAAGAAAAAAAAGTAGAAACTCCAGAAGATGCAAATAATAAAAAATCAGGAATACAATTATCAATAAGAACAGGTGTTAGAGTCTCTATAACTATTCCAGGTGATTTGATTAAAAAAATATCATTAGAAAAATTTGAAATGTCAAAAGATTCTAATGGAAATTATACATTTAATTCATCAGTTAAAAATAATGGTAACGTTTCTGTAAATACTGATGTAAGAGTGGTTGTAAAAAACATATTAGGAATTTCTCATAAAAGAATAGGTGGAGAATATGTTGTATTAAGAAATGAAACCTCTGTTTGGAATTTTAAATTACCAAAACCATTTTGGGGAGGATTCTATAAAGCTAAATTAATAGTAAGTTATAACCCAGAATTAAAAGGTGATTTAAAAGATAAGACTAAATTAAAAGTAATAGAATCAAATAAAGAAATATCATTTTTCTCTTTTCCAACAACACAAGGTTTAATGTTTGAAATTATTATATTATTGTTTATAGCTTTCAATTTATATCTTTTGTCTATTTGGAAAAAAAGACAAAATTGGATAAAAACATGGAAGAATTATTCTGTAGCAAGAGCTACAAACATAAAGGTATTAGCAGAAAAATATGAAGTAAATTGGAAATTGCTTGCTAATGTTAATAATATAAAACCTCCATATATGTTATCTGCTAAAGACGAAATAAAGGTTCCAGATGATTTAGAAGAGGAATATAACAAAAGAAAATTATCAATAATAAATAAAATTAAATCATTGTTTGATCCAAAAAAGAAAACAATCAAAAAGAGAAAATAATTTTTTAAATTTGTAGAGACGTTTCGGTGAAACGTCTCTTTTTGTATGTATATTTTATTTATTTGTGTTATAATAATTAACAATAGATAAGTAAAAAAAATATTTAATGAACACAAGAAATATTTTTAAAAAATTGTGCTTAATTAGCCTTGTTTTAGGTTTATTTTTTGTTTCAAAAAATGTATTAGCAGCGGATGTTTTTAGAGTAACAGAATATAAGATAACGGATTTTTCAAGTACAACATATAATTTGAACTTAAACTATGATTTATCACCAAATCATTTTATTTTAATAAAAGGTTCTGAAAGTGGCAATGTTATTAAAAATCCAGCCAGTAGTTATGTAAAAGTTTCAAAATTAGCAGCAAATACAAACAAATCTTTACCAACAACGGGCAATGCAAGATTAATAGAACTTAAAAGGTTTTCAGCTGGCAACGGATATAATTGGGTAGGCGTTGTTACAGTAGTAGAATGTATAGCTGATTGTGATGTAAACGGTTTTAAAACTTTAGATGTTTTAGATTTATCAACTCCTCAATATACATCAACAACAACTAGAACACAGGCTGGCTCAATAATTACAAGCGCTCCTTGGTCTGATATAAATAAAGTTTCAATTTTTGGTGGTGGGATAGGTTCTGGTACTAATGTGGAAAGCTCTACAAGTAATTCAGGCTATTTTAATTCAGGTTGGCTTAGACTTTATCCATCAGGAACAAATACAGTAAATTGGGAAAGATATAATAGTAATGCTGATAATATCTTATCTTTATCAACTCATACTATTTATGCAATACAATGGGGTAGCGCTTGGGGGGTACAAAGAGTAAATATATCAGGCTCTAAAGGTGGCGCTGCAGCTAATAATGCAAATAATCATTATAATGCAGCCACAATATCTTCAGTAACAAGAGCAAATACATGGGTTTATGGAACAGGATATTCTCAAGCAGCAGCAGTCGGAAATGGTTCAATGGGAACGCTTGTAACCCTTGGTAATGGAGTTGCTAAAAACACAACAGAAACTTCAGTTGCTATAGGTTCTCAGATTAACGGATTCACTAGGATGTTTGATATATATGTAATGTCTCACCCAAATTTAGCAGTTGATTATCAGTTTAAAACAAATAGCGGTTCCGGAGTAGCTACTGCAAATGTTACAACAACATCTCGTGCAGATTCTAGAATGGCTATAAGTTATAATGGAAGTGTTGATAATACAAATATTTATCCAGCAGTAATACTATCTTCAAGATATTCAAGCAATACAAATATAATTTTAGAAAGAAATTATTATCCAACAACTCCAACAAATAATTTTGCTGCATGGGTTCAAGGTATTTATTTTAAAAATATTCAATATACTCCACAGCCAAAATTAAATCAGTTTTATTATAGATGGAGAGATGATACTAAATCATTAAATGATAATAATGGGTGGCTTAGTACGGAAAATACAGATCCTTTGCTATTTTCAAAAAATATAAATTATAGAATTAGATTTGGGGTTTCAAACACAGGAGAAACTGATCCAACAACTGGCAGATCTTTTGTTTTACAATATGGGTTAAAAACTACACAAAATTGTGTAGATATATCAACATGGACAAATTTAGGTACAGATGCCAACTTTATTCCAACAAGTTCAACAATGTATACAAATCAAGCATCAACGTCGATGTTGTTTAGTAACCCAAATAGTTATACATTTATTGCTGGTAAAGGTGTGAGTACTTCGAATACAACAAACATAGTCTCTTTACCAGTAAATAATTACACAGAATTAGAATACAATTTAAAAGCATTAACAGGAATGACTGATGGTAGATATTGTTTAAGACTTTATAATACAACAGATGCAAAAGTATTAGATAGTTATCAAAAATATCCAGAAATGTTAATAGGTAATTATATAGTTCAAGATTATTATAGATGGTATGATAATAATAATTTAATAACTCCAACAAACGCTTTAGCAAATGAAAATTTAGAATGTTTTATTAATGAAAAAGAAAACACAAGACTTAGATTAAACATTCAAAGTAGAGAAGCAAATTTATTGTCAAAACAATTTATTTTACAATATTCAAAAAACAACATATCAGGTCCTTGGAGAAATGTTTCTAACCCAACAACTGTAGATTCTTGGTGGAATAATAATTATTCTAAAAGAAGAAAAATAAATTTTGGTACAAGTCATTCTCTTTTGCCGGCCGGATATACATCTTCTTTTAATATGAACACGCAAGTTGCTCTAAATAGTGGAGATGATATAAGAGTTGTTTTTCAAAAGACAACAGGAGAAATTATAGAATTAGATAGGGTTGCTGATGTTTGGTATAATACAAATTCAAAAATAGAATTTAAACTACAATCAGATATTGCTTTAAATTCAAATGCGCCAACGGATGGGAATTATTATATTTATTATGGAAACGTAAATGCAAAAAACCCACCTACAAATCCTAATAATATTTATTCTATTTATGATGATTTTAGTGATTCTGCTATAAGATCAGATTGGAAAATAGAAGATCATGATAAAGTTTCTGGGACAAGTTTTACAGAATCAGGTAATACTTTAAACATAAATGCAGGAGGGGTAGATACTTACGAAACTCCAACGCCAGTTGATGACTATGCCGCTGTTTATCAAAAAACATCTGGAGATTTTGAAGTTACAATTAAACCTATTTATTATGATAATACTGGAGTAGCACAGAACTCTGGTATTATGGTTAAAAACGATATTACAAAAACCCAAGCAAATAATGGTTACTTTATTGTTGTAAATAATGTTGATGCTGGTTATATTACAGCATGGGATAGTAATAATAATGGTTACCCAGATGCTATATATGCAACTAGTGGAGTTACTAGTACTTGGCCACATTGTTTAAAACTTAGAAAACAAGGAACAACTTTTACAGCAACATATTCAGCTGATTGTATAACTTTTGTGGCAATGAACAATAGAACAATAGCTGATGCTACTTCTTCGCAAGATGTTGGAATGTATGTTGTTTCAAATGCTGGAGATGTTCTATCTACTGTAAGATTTGATTATTTTAAATTAATAAAATTAGTTACAACAGCTCCTACAATGTCATTGTCAGCAGAAGAATTAAAAAATGATTGGGAATTTTTAGATATAGCAAATTTATCATCATCTGTGACAATAGCACAACTTTTATTGTCTAATTCTAATACTGGAGAATTATATTCAGAAGTAAATCCAACAAGTTTATTTCCTACAACAATAACAACAAATCAAAGAGGTGAGTATGATTTTCCTTTGAATTCTAAGAATGCAGAAAAAACAACTTATTATTTTAGACTCACAAGATCTGACGGATCAGTATTTGATGAGTATATAAATTATGCAAAGTTAACAATAGGAAATGTTTTAAAAATGTACAATTATAGATGGTACACTAATACTAATAATATAACTCCAACAGTTCCATTAGCTTTAGAAAATACAAAAACATATTTAGAATCAAAATATTCACCAGTAAGATTAAGATTAAATGTAGAAGATTCTTTAGGAACGTTAAAACAAAATTCTCAAGCATTTATTTTGCAATATGCTAAAAATTTAACTGGTCCATGGAATGATGTTGGATTAGATAAAGATTGGAATTTTTATGATAATAATTCTGTTTCATCTAATATAGCTCTAACAAGTACATTATTATCTAATTCATCAGTTCTAGAAAATTATTCAGAACAAAACCCAACAGCAACTAACTTAAATCAAATATCAAACGCCCAAAATGGAGAATACGATTTCTCAATAATTCCAAGTAACGCAACAAATGGTGATTATTATTTCAGATTAATAAAATCAACAAGTAGAGAATATTTAGACGATTATATAAATTATCCAGTAATAAATGTAAACACAAATCCATCATACAATTTATATTCTTATAAATTTTTTAATAATATAGACTCCGCAAACGTAGGAGATGAAATATCTATTCAAAATACTAAAGCAACAATACAGCCAAATTCAGACTTTAGATTAAGAATATTAATGTCAGTTTCAAAAAACAATTTATTAAAAGATACTGGATTATTTAAAATACAATACGCAGAAAAGGGTACAGGAACATGTGCAAATCCTCAATATTCTTATGCTGTAATGACAACTACAACTGGAATATCTTTAAAAAACAATGTTTCAGTTGCAAGTGATATAGTATTAACACAGAATGCTATAGATCCAACACATCCTGGAGTTGCTATAAAAAATCAAACATATAAAGAGACAGGAGATTTTTCAAATTCTATAAGTGATATAAATGCAGGAGAGGATGGAAAATGGGATTTTTCTTTACATGATAATAATGCCGGAGCTGGAAAAACCTTTTGTTTTAAAGTTGTTAATGTAGATGGTTCTAATATAGACGCATACTCAGCTTATCCAGAAATATCAATAGTTGCAGGTATATTATCAATAGACATAGTTGATAATAATGGAGTTTCTGTATCAAGCCCTACTTTTACACTTGATCAAAAAACAATTAGTTATACACACACAAATTCTTCTGGTTTATTTGGATTTAATAATCAAAAAATTAGAATATCAAATACAACATCTAATCCTTCGTGGACAGCATCTTTGTCAGCAACATATGGAGCAGGTGCTTATTGGACAAATGGATCAGATAGTTATGATTTTAATGATTCAACAGTAAACGCAGAAGATGGATTTGATGCAGATATAATAGGAGGCCAAATGTCTATTGATCCATTATCATCAGGTTCTATTACTCCGAAATCTGGTGGAAATATAACTGGGGTATCACTTTCAGGAATGTCTTCTTTCGTAGAAGGCACTCAGAACTCTGTGACAATAGCCACATCTTCTTCTGCTGCTCAAACAAATTCTTATTGGGACATAATGGGAATTAATATATTACAATCAATACCAGCAAGACAGGCTAGTGGAAAATATTCTATAAACTTAACACTTACAATAATAGGAAATTAGTTTTCATAATATTTTTTTCTTGGTATAATAATTACACAAATAAATAATAATAAAAAATATGGCAATAAAAAAAGAAAATAACAAAATGTTAATTGTTATAATAATAGTAGTATCTGTTTTATTAATTGGTTCAATAATAACAGGTTTTGTTTTATTGAAAAACAAAAATGTAAAAAATAATAATGTAACAAAAACAGAATTTATAAAAAAAGATGATGTTTATAAAGCAGTATTCTTATTAAATAACCAAGTGTATTTTGGGAAGATAGAAAGTGAAAATAATAATAAATTAGTGTTAAATAATGTTTATTATTTGCAAGTTAATCAACAAGAAGAAACAACAAAAGGTAAAACAGAATCTCAACCACAAACTAGTTTAGTAAAATTAGGAGAAGAGATACATGGGCCAGAAAATAGATTAGAAATAATGAATCAAAACGTTTTATTTATAGAAACATTAAGAAAAGATTCAAAAATATTAGAAGCGATAGGAAACTATGAAAGACAAGGAACATTAGCTCCACAAAAATAAAATATTTTTATAGTGACAGCATAATTTAATAAATAATGCTGTCACTTTTTTATTCAATAAATATTTATGATATAATAATTATATGAATAATTTTTTATCAAAAAAAATAATAGCAACAATATTTCTTTCAATATTTTTATTGAATAATGTTTTTATTTATAATGTTTTTGCATTATCAAATATAGATGATACAGAAAAATATGCATGGGGTGATATGTTAGGTTGGGTGAATTTTAATCCAACAAATGGAAATGTTACGGTTTCTAGTTCTAATATAACAGGTTATATCTGGAGTCAGAATTATGGTTGGATAAATTTATTTCCAATAAATGGAGGCATTTCAAATAATGGAGTAGGAGTTTTATCTGGTTCAGCTTGGGGAAGTGATATTGGATGGATAAATTTTGATAATGTATTTATAGATAATACTGGTAAATTTACTGGTACAGCAACAACACAAGACAAAGGTTCTATAAATTTTGATTGTGTAAATTGTTCCGTAAGAACATCATGGAGTAGTGGTTCTATATCAGCAGGTTTTGTTGATAATTTAGGAAACATGATTGATAATCCAGAATTTCAAATATCAAACACAGATTTTAGCATGGAGCAAAAAACTGTTTCAGGAACAATTGGAGATGCTAATAATAAAATAAGAATAATAAATACAACAAATAATCCATTGTGGACAATTTCATTATCTGCAACAAACGGAAAAGATTCTTTATGGGAAAACGGATCTGGTGATTCATATAAATTTAATGGACCGGATACAGAAGGTAATATGGAAATAGATCCAACAATAATGAATGTTATTGGTACTGGAATAACAAAAAGTAGTAAGCAAAAATTTTTAAAAGATGTTACTGATTCAATAACAATAGCATATTCAGATGGTACTTCTATTGTAGATACGGTGTTTGATTTAGAAAATTTAGGCATAAATCAAGTAATCCCTGCTAACCAGGCAGCTGGTACATACAGTTTAAATATGACATTAACAATAATACAAAACTAATATAAAAAATCGGCAATATAGGCCGGTTTTTTTGTGGATAAATATTATAAATAAAAACATGAAAATGATATAATAGTACAAGATAAAAAGGACAAATAGGCACGACAAACAAATGACAAAATTTTTAAAAAACGTTCTCAATTTTTGCGTAATATCAAGCATAATATTTTTTAGTTATGCCAATTTTTCTTTTGCAGATATGTATGCACCTGGAGAAACACTAGATCCAGCATGTGCCCCAACTGATTTAAATTGTGGAGTTCAGCCCGTAACTTTAGATAATATTTCAGGATCTTTAAGTTTTGATAGAACTCAGATAGGTGGTATTTTATCAACTAATAATGGTGGAACAGGTACTAATAATTTTAATACAGATAGTATACCACAAGGTGCTACTAATTTTTTTGTTTCTCAAACAGATTTAAGTAATATACAAAATCTTAATACTTTAGCTACTAATCCATCTCTTTCTTCTTGTAATCCTAGTCAGATTCCACAATTCGATGGATCAACTTGGATATGTGCAGATATGTCGGGATTTTCTTCAGATTTAGGTAGTATGTCTGGAGCAATAAGTTTAGAATCACAAACATCAGGAGTTTTATCAGTTAATAATGGTGGAACTGGGGTTAGTAATTTTAATACAGACAACATACCACAAGGTTTTTCTAATTTGTTTATTAATCAAACAGATTTAACTACAATACAAAGTCTTAATCCATTAGCTACTAGTACTTATCTTACTAGCAGTTATTGTTCGTATGGTCAGGTTCCACAATTTGATGGTTTGAATTGGTCATGTACAAGCTTAAGTGCAGATAGTGTAGTACAAGGTTCTAGTAATTTATTTATTTCCCCAACAGATTTAAGTACAATACAAAATCTTAATAATTTAGCTACTAATCCATCTCTTTCTTCTTGTACTTCTGGTCAAGTTCCACAATTTGATGGTTTAAACTGGTCATGTACAAATATAGCAAGCGCTTCTAGCCAATGGAAAAATAGTAGTTCTGATATTTATTTTAATACAGGTAAGGTTGGTATAGGAACAACAACTCCAGGGCATAGTCTTCATGTTAAAAATAGTTCTGATTCAGCTGTTATGTCAGAAACTTCTAGTGCTGCTGCTGTTGGTGAATATTTTGCTAAAGCTGATGGAGGTGGAGTTTTGCAAACATTAATGTTTGGAACTTCAGCAGCAGGTACATTATTTAATAATGCAGTAGCTGGTGCAGCATATGTATTAACAAATAGTGTAGGAGGTGCTAATCCAACATTGTTAGGAATAGGAACTTTATCAGCCACTCCTCTTGTACTTGGAACAAATAATACTGAAAGAATGAGGATAACTAGCGCAGGTACTATTGGTATTGGAACAACTACACCAAATTCAAGTTATAAACTAGATGTAAATGGTAATATTAATGCGTCTGGAGAGATATATCGTCAAGGAGTAGCATTGGTTCCAGGTTCTGTTAATGGTAACTATTGGAATACTGCAACAGGTGGAATTCAATATTCTGGTGGTAATGTTGCTGTTGGTACAACAATAAATACACTATCTACATTAGCAGCAACATTAAACGTAGCAGCTGTTGGTACAGACTTTAATCCTTCAACTAATACTGGAACAGCAATAAGAATGGGTGTTGGGGTTCCAACTGGTAACAATTCAGCTTATATACAAGTATATAATTCAGGATATACAGGTACTAATAATTTAGTTATAAACGCTGGTGGTGGTAATGTGGGTATTGGAATATTAAATCCACAATCAACATTAACCGTGGGTAATACCGATTCTACAGCAAAAATATCTTCTGGGGGATTGAATACTAATTTAACAATTTCGGCGGTTGGTAGAGATGGTAATATAATATTTGGTGCAGGCTCTGCTTTAAATGACGGCACTCCTGGTATAGAACGAATGAGAATAACAAATGACGGACGTTTATATGGTACATCATTGCATAATAATCCAAATTCAGTTAGTGGTACAACTAATCAATATATAGCTTCTGGTACTTACACTCCTACAATTACTAATGGTGCTAATGTAGAATCTAGTATTGCTTATGTATGTCAATGGATGAGAGTAGGAAACGTAGTTACTGTTGGAGGTAGATTTTTAATAAACACAGCAACAGCATTAGCTCCTACTGTTATTTCTTTAAGTTTACCAATAGCTTCTGATTTTACCATTCAAGAACAATTAGGTGGAAATGGTGTAGCAGAGCCAGGAGATTCTATGACTTCTTCTGCAAATGCAACTACAAATTTAGCACAATTTGAAAGTTCTAGAATAGCTTCTACGGTGAATTCTAATGTTATGTTTACTTTTACTTACGTAATACAATAATTTCTATTAATTTAAATGAAACAAACTTATAAAAAAATATTAATAACATTATTACTTTTTTTAACAACAATATTTGTTCATAATTTTGTTTTTGCTGCAGATCCACAATTTTCATTGAAGGTAATTTATTTACCACAATGTATGGACAATAGAGATAATGATGGAGATGGAAGAATAGATTTTCCAGAAGATCAAGATTGTACATCTCCACAAGATGATGATGAAGATTCTCATGGAGGAAATAGTATATCTTCTTCAATAATTGTTATAGAAGGAAAAACAATCCCAAATGCAAAAATAAAAATATTAAAAGATGGAAAAATTTTAATATATACAAAGTCTGATAACGAAGGAAATTTTTCTCAAAATGTTTATGGTTTTTATTATGGAAATTATAGTTTTGGAATAATAGCAGAAGCAAAAGATAAAGAATCAACAAACATAGTAAATTTTAATTTAGATTTAAAGCCAGGAAACTATATTTCTGTTTCTAGTGTTTACGTTTCTCCAACAATAGGTTTAAGTGGAAATTTGAAAATAGGAGAAGATTTGTTTGTAGAAGGTTATGGACTAGCTAATTCAGACATGCAAATAATTTTATACAACAAAGCAGAACAAAAAGAAAATATATTATCAACAATTAAAACAGATAAGCACGGATATTATTCTTTTAAATTTAATACAAAAAACACAAAAGAAGGAGATTATTTAATTCGTTCAAAAAATATAATAGAAGAAAATGTAATAGGAACAAGTAAATCTTTAGATATTACATTATCAAAAACAAATGAAGAAATTAATAATTCTGAAAATTATAAACATAAAGTAAGATGTGATTTGAATGGCGACGATAATGTTGATTTAGTAGATTTCTCAATACTTTTGTTCTATTGGTTGAAAAATAATTATCCAGAAGGAGATTTCAATTCTGATAAAATAGTAGACATAAAAGATTTCTCAATAATGGCATACAATTGGACTGGAGATTAATAGTTTAATTTATAAAAGGTTATGAATATTAATTTAAAAAACAAAATAAAATTTATAATAATAGAGACAATATCTTTTGTTTTTTGTTTTTTGTTTTTTATATTTAACGTTAATGCATCAACAGTTTATTTTAATTCTACAAGTAACAAACTTTCAGTTGGAGAAGTTTTTAGAGTTGATTTTTTAATAAACACAGAAGGAAATAATATAAACGCTTTTGAATCAAATATTATTTTTAATAACAGTTTAATAGAATTACAAAAAGTATATACAGGAAATTATACTGTAGATTTTTGGATAAAAAGTCCAAGAGTACAAGGAGATAAAATATTTTTTTCAGGAATAACACCAGGAGGATATAATGGTGAAAATGGAAAAATAATGTCAGCATTATTTGTTGCAAAAAAACCAGGATTAGCAACTATAGAAATAGAAAATAGTAGTAGTAAATTTTTATTAAATGATGATAATGGAACAGAAGATAAATTTAAAGCAAATAATTTATTATTAGAAATTGTAAATTCACAAAATGTTGTACCAAGCAATAATAATACTACACCTACAAATAACAATACAATTCCAGAAAATAATAATATTTCACCAATAACAAAAGACATCACAAGACCAGAAGATTTTACATTAAAAATTATAAAAGATAACAAAATAGGCAACGGTAAATTCTCTATAATATTTAATGCACAAGATAAAGATTCAGGAATAGCTTATTATGAAGTAAAAGAAGGTGATGAAGAATTCAAAAAAACAGAAAGTCCATACATATTAAAAAATCAAGATTTAACAAAAGAAATCCAAGTAAAGGCGGTAGATATGGATGGTAATTATAGAATTCAAAAAGTAGGACCCCTTATAATTAATGAAACAAAAACAGAAATTAATTACAAATTTTTAATTGCCTCTTTACTTTTTATCATTTTTGTGTTAATACTTCTAGAAATACATTTAAATAGAAGAAAAAAACTAAAAAATGAACAAAATAACAATATTCAATAAAATATTGCTTTCCGTAATGCCTTTAATATTTGGCTTATTGTTTTGTAATATTGCTAATGCTGGAACTGCTAGCTTTAGTCTAGATCAAAGTCTTAACGAAAAAGATGGTATATTAGAAGTCTCATTGAATATAAGCTCAAATTCAAGAATAAATGCAGGACAATCAACTATAAATTTTAATAATAAAGATTTAGAAGTAATATCAATAGATAGCGAAGATTCAGCTTTTGATATTTGGATGAGATCTCCAAGATATTCAAATTCAAAAGGTTATATATACTTTGCAGGTGGAACTACAAACGCATTTGCAGGAAAAGAAAAGATATTAACTATAAAGTTTAAAATAAAAAATAAAGAAATAAAAAAAGCAGACCTAGGATTTAATAAAAACCTAATATTGGCTGCAAATGGAAGAGGAACAAACTTGTATTAATTCCAAAATTTATCAAATTTAGCTTCATCAACAAGTTCTTTTATATAATTTTTTATAAAAATAGTAATTTGATTACATTTCTCATCGTAAGTCTTATCACTATTTAAAAGATCTTTAAATTCTAATGGTTCACCTATATTAATAAGATATCTACCAGATAAAACATTTAAGCTCTTATATGTTTTATTTTTAATTTCCTTAGCTTTCATGTTAAATAATTTGAATTCTTTAACGTCTTTTTTAGCAGCAACTATTCCAATAGGAATAATTGGCGCTATTCCGTTAGATTCAATATATATCTTAGCAGCACCATTATAAAAATTTAAAAAATTTTGTTGATCATTTAGATCTCCTTCGGGGAATATGTAAACAGATTCTTTCTTGTTTATATATCTAACAGCATCTGTAATAACATTCTTTCTATTATTATAACTTGCATCTATCTGTTCAAGTATTCTTAATAGGTTTTTTAGAACAGGAATGTCATATATTGGTCCTAAAACCATATGAGTTCTATCTTTTATAAAAGATGACATAAAAAGAACGTCAGTAGAAGAAAAATGATTAGATACAAATAATTTTGCACCAGTTTCTGGTACATTTTTTTTACCCCATATTTTCACTTCCACAAAAGTATCTAAAAATGATTTTACAAAAAATATTACACAATCATAAAAAAATTTATTAGCAACAGTAGTTTCTTTATTCTGTATAAGTCTTGCTATAAGTATCTTATATATAAAATACAATATAAAACCACCAAAAATTATAAAGACAAAAGTAAAAGCAAAAAAAATCAAAATTCTAATAGTTTTATATATTTTTTTAAGTACTATTTCAAAAAATTTGAATATATTAGATAAAGAGTTAAATATAAAATTCATATCAAGGGTTACTTTTTGTTTCTAAATATACTATATTATAGTAGAGTTCTATAAATAATGGAATAAACCACAGTGGATAAAGAAATAAAGATAAAAGAAGTCTATAAAAGATTAAAAACTTTGCATGGAGAGCAAAGAGTAGCTTTAAATTATTCAAATCCACTAGAACTGTTGATAGCAGTGATTTTATCAGCACAATGTACTGATAAAACGGTAAATAAAGTAACAGAGAAATTGTTTAAAAAATATAAAACATTGCAAGATTATTGCAATGCAAATTTAGAAAACTTCAAAAAAGATATAAAATCAATAGGATTATACAATATAAAGTCAAAAAATATACTTTTAACATGCAAAACTATAAAAAAAGATTATAAAGGAATAGTTCCAAATACAATGGAAGAATTAATAAAGCTAAACGGAGTAGGAAGAAAAACAGCAAATATAATACTATCTACAATTTATGGAATAAATTCAGGAATAGCAGTAGATACACATATGTTAAGATTGAATTATAATTTAGGTCTAATAAGTAATAGACATAATGCAACAAAAGGAGAATTAGAATTAATGGAAATATTAGATAAAAAACTATGGAATAAATACACATATTTAATAATTCAACATGGAAGAACTTGCTGTAAGGCAGGGAAAGTGGGGAATAATGATTGTATATTAAAAGACTTATATAACACTTGATTATATTAAAAACTTTTGCTAATATATATCTGATAAGCAATTGCGGGTATAGTATAGTGGCTATTATGTCAGCCTTCCAAGCTGAAGAGGAGAGTTCGATTCTCTTTACCCGCTCCAATAAAAATAACGCTAATTTAAGCGTTATTTTTTTATTCATCCAATTTATTATATTGCCCCTTTGTTATAAAAATTCTTCTATGCTCTGGATTAAATAATTTTTGGTCTAATTCTTGTCTTTGACCAAAACCCAAATTAATAATCTTTTTGTTTTTTAAATCTATATCAATATAATATCTAGTATTTTTATCTTCTTTTTTGGTAATCATATTTATAAATAATAATTATATTTTATATTATATAATAATATTAAAAAAAACAATATAATGAACTCGACTAATATATGCCCAAATTAGTTCTAACTTTATTGACATAAAACAAAAGGTACGATAATATATAAACATAACTATCGTACCTTTTGTATTATGTACTTATCAGAAACAACAATCAAATTATTAGAAGAAAAATTGGCAATATTAAATTCATTAAGACCAATAGATTCTTTGATTTTAAAAAAAATTAAAGAAAGGTTTGAAATAGAAATGACATATAATTCTACGGCTATTGAAGGTAATACAATAACAGAAAAAGAAACATATTGGATAATAAATGAAGGGTTAACAATAAAAGGAAAATCTCTTAAAGAACATTTAGAAATAAAAAATCATAAAGAAGCGCTAGACTATCTTTATGAATTATTAGAAAAAAATAAAAGAAATACAATTTCTGAAATTTTAATAAAACAATTACATTCTTTAGTTGTAAGAGACTCTGATACAAACATAGCAGGTCAATATAGAACAGGCAATGTTTTTATTTCTGGAAGTAAGCACACACCACCACAAGGATTTGAAGTTGCTTCAAAAATGGAAGAGTTTATAAATTGGATAAAAAATAATAAAAATAAGTACAATATAGTAGAGTTTTCTGCAATAATACATCATAAATTAGTTAATATACATCCATTTTGGGATGGAAATGGAAGAGTTGCAAGACTTTTTATGAATATTTTTATAATACAGTCAGGATATCCAATTTGTGTAATATTAAAAAATGATAGAAAAAGATATTATAGAGTATTACAAGAAGCTGATAAAGGAAATTATAAAAATCTATGTGAATTTTTAGCACAAGCAGTTTTGAGAAGTTTAAATATATATTTAGAAATATTAAAACCATCAAAAAAAGAAAAAGATCAGTCTATGAAATTATCAGAACTAGAATTATATTCAGGGTATTCAGGGGCTTACCTTAAAAAATTAATAGTGTCTGGAAAACTAGAGGGAATTAAAAAGGGAAGAAATTGGTTTTCTTCAAAAACCTCAGTAGATAATTATAGAAAGTCCATTAAATAGTTTTAATATTAGTTCGAACGTCCTCTACAAAGGAGCTCCGCGTTTAAAAAATAGCTTTAATTAGCTATTTTTTTATTATAATTTATATAATACTTTCAGAAAATAAAAAATCCTCGAAATTTAATTCGAGGATAGTGAATTATTCTTTATAACAAAAACATTTTTCACCTTTGTTATTGATATAAAAAGCGTCATTTCCAATCATTATGCAAGCAAGGCCATTATAAAAACGTCCTTCCATATAACGATAGTTTTTATAACTACAAAAACCATCAAACCATTCTTTTAAAATAAATTCTCCAGCTTTATTCATAAAATTCCATTTATTATCTTTTTTTACACGAAAAAGATTTTCATAACCATCAGCTTCATTATTTAGCCAACTAATTTCATCGAACCATTCTTCGGAAATAAGTTTTTGGTTTAAAATAATGTTGTATTCTTTCTTTATAAATTTCCCAAAGTCTTCGCTATAACTTAAACAAATATTGTGTCCATTGTTTTCTTCTTGTTCTCTTTCTTTTCTCCTTTCCTCTAATTTTTCTAATTTTTCTGGATCGTATCTCCCAATTACAAAAATCCCATCTTTATAGAAGTTGTTCCATTGACGATTATCATCGTCAATGAGCCATTCTTTTAAAATAACTTCACCACTTCTATTAATGAAATTAAAAACATCTTCATTGTTATTGTGTTTTTTTTGTATTTTAGTGATACCTAAATAAAAATCACCTAGATTGCTAAAAAATGGCATAAATCTATCAGAAAAATTTATTTTATCAGACGGTTCCCATTCGTTCTCGTTTTTATTTTTAATAAACTTTTCACAATCTAGCCAATCTTTAAAAAACAAATTTTCAGATTTATTAATAAAATTATATTTATTACCGTTTTTAACACCAGCAAAACCATCATTATCAAAACGAGAAACTTCATCAAACCATTCTTGAAAAACAACTTCTCCGTTTGTATTAATAAAATTGCATTTGTTATTGTTTATAATAATGGCTAAGCCTTCTGTAAAAAAATCTAAATAATCAAACCATTCTTTTGATACAATATTACAACTGGCATTAATGAAATTATATTTTTCATCTTTTTTTACTCGAACTAAATCACTTTCATTAAAAAAATGAAAAACTTCATCAAACCATTCTTGAAAGATAATTTTGCCACTTGTGTTAATAAGATTATATTTATCATTTTTTCTTACAATAGCTAACCCATTTTCTAAACTAATAATAGAATTAAACCATTCTTTTGATATGATTTCACCATTAGTGTTAATAAGATTACTTTTATTGTTTTTTTCAACACAAGCGAACCCATCACAAAAATTACTAGTAGAATTAAACCATTCTTTTGATATGATTTCACCATTAGTGTTAATAAGATTACGTTTATTGTTTTTTATTATAATAGCGAAACCATTAAAAAAATGATGAATATCATAAAACCATTCTTCAGAAATGAGCTTCCCATTTTTATTGATAAGATTATATAGATCTTCTTTTTTTATTTTGTAATATCCGTTTTCATAGTTATAATTATTAAACTCAAAATAATCAAACCATTCTTCAGAAATGAGTTTCCCGTTTCTATTAATAAGATTACACTTCATATCTTCTTCTGTGTTTGTAACCACTCTTACAAAACCATTTTCATCAAATTTATTATCTATCACATCAAACCATTTTTTGAAAATAAGGTCCCCATTTTTATCAATAAGATTTTCTTGTTTATTTTTAGAAACTTTTGCATAATCCTCAATAAAATCATATGCAAAATTGTATGTTTCCTCAAAAATATTTACAAAATTAGTATTAATAAAAAAAGCTGAATTTTCACCATTATGGATTATTGCGAACCCGTTTGAAAATCTGGATAATATTTTTTCTTCAAACCAATTTGTTAAAATAATATTTCCATTAACATCAACATAATTCCATTTTTTATCTTTTTCAACTAAAGCAAATCCATCATGAAAAGTGTCAACGAAACTTAGGTTTAACTTTTTCCCAATTTCGTTTCTTAGCTTGAGATCATATTTATTGTCTTCCATATATTCCTCCGAATTGAATTGTAAATAATACCAAAGGTATATTTATGTATTACCACATTTTAACTATTTTTGCAAGTTAAAAATATTTTTAATATAGTGAGTCCCACTAGTGTACACCCAAATTAGTTCGAACGTCATGTACAAACGAGCTCCAACTTTAAAATATGCACCAATACTGCATATTTTTTTGTACCGGTTTGGGTAAATCGAACTTTTTTAAAAAATAAAAAAATGACCCTTGCTTGTTACAACAAGAATCATTTTGCTGATTATTGATAAAGAGTTTTTACAGCAGTTTTTAGCCCATGAACAACTCTTTCTTCCCAAGATCTCATATCTGGTTCGAAAGGTTTTCCAAGTAAATACTGTATACCAAGGATATATCTCACGGCTATTTCAACTTTTTGTTCGTCAGTATAGCCATTTTCTCCCTGAGACATTCCTCTTGCGAATTCTTTTGAAAATGATTTAGGATTGATTTCTTTGATTTTTCCTTCTTCGTATTGTTGAATCTGGAATTGATAGTCTTCTAATAGCCAGAATCTTGAGCTATCCATGGTGAATATTTCATCTTGAGAGACAATTTCTCCACATGAATTTATCCCATGCTCAAGTTTTGTGTCTACTAGAATCACTCCTTTTTTAGCGAGATATTCCGAAGCAGCAAGAAAGGCTAGTGATGAAGCTTCTTTGATTTCATTATATTGCTCAATTTTGCAAATGCCAAGTTTACTCAGTTCTTCTGGCGAAACTGATTCATCATGAGTATCTGATTTTGTTGAAGGGGTATGAATTAGTTCAGGTAGTTTCCCATTTGCAATCAAATCATTTGGTAAAGAGTTTCCACAGAATTCTCTTTTTCCAGAAATGTATGCTTGGTAAAGGGAAGTGGCCGTAGTTGTTTTTGCCATATATCTTCTCATGACATTTTCAAAGAGAATGGTTTGAAGGTTTTCTGAAGCAATTACTACAGAATTTCTTGGTAAACCAATATTAAATTGTGATGTCCCGATGAAATTCTTAACCAACCAAAGCATGAAATTGTGGTTCTCGGCAAGAATTTGGTCTTTGAAAGGAATGTACCCTCTCTTGATGTCATGAGTTGATATTCCCATACTCCTTACCATAATTCTTAATGGTTTTTCTTTTTTGAAAAGTTGAAGAGGCGGATTTTCATGTTCAATTCCATCATGAATAAAACGTCCACCAAAGATCGATGACGAAACCTTTCCTGGTTTCGCAACAAATCCTTTTAATTCTGGTATAGTACCAGAATCAAGAATATCCTGTAACAAAACAGGTTCTTTGTTGGAGGTTTTCTCCATGTATTGAGTGACAAGTTCTCTAGCTTGATCCTCTGATAGAAATTCTTGGTTCATAAGCTCTCCTTAATAAGATTTAAATAATTTATATCAAAAATAAGAATACTAGTCAATTTTAATATAATTTATAATATAATTTACAAATGAATTCCAATAAAACAGATTATTAAAAAATATTTTTTTATGGTAGTATTATAAAATAAAGTAACTATTTAATAAAAAGCAAAATGGAAAATTTTGGATTTAAAGAAAATATAAAATCACCAGAAGAATTATTAAAGATAGAAATTTTAAAATTAGTTAATACAGAAATAGGTTTTACAGAATCTAAGGAATTGATTTCATTAAGAGAAAACATAAGCAGTTTAATAAAAGACAATAAACAAGATACTGAAGAATTTAATAAAAAATATGTTAAATATGAAGAAGTACTAGAGGGAGTTATAGATCAATCAGACATAAATGATAGATCAAAAAAACAACTTGCTATGCCAATTCTAAAAGCAATTATGTTCAGAGATGCTGGTGATGTAGATAATTATTACGAGTTTATGGAAGAAGCTTATTCACGTGCAGAATTAAATGCAAATAGTAACGTTCCAAACAAAGAAGATTTTAATCATATATTAGATTTAATGGAACAATTACCACAAATATAAGATTAAGTTTTAAGATATGCATTAATACTGCATATTTTTTATTTTACTATAGTTTCTTTTTTGTTTACAACAATTCCAATAACTAAATATATAAAAGCTCCAACTAGTAAAGTGTATTTTATATCAATATTAAAACAAATTATTAATATTAATAAAATAATAAATCCAACAATTCTTCCAAACATCATAGCGGTTTCTTTTGTTAACGTGTATTCATCAGCAAAATGTTCATTGCTAGACGCTTTTTCACAGAAATAAGAATCAATAGGTAATTGCATCATTATTCTAGATAAATCATGGTAGGCAGAAGCTAAAAAAAACAAAGGACCATAATTAAAAATCATTTTAATAATCCATCCAAACGAATAAAGAAAAGATCCAAATTTGATAAGCTTTTCTTTTTTAATTTGATCAGATAATTTACCAAAAAGAAAACTTAAAATCAAAGAAAATAAAAATATAGTAGACATTGAAAAACCAATATTTTTATAATTTCCTTTAAATATAAAAAATATTAAAAGAGGCCATATTATTGAAGAAATAGTATATTCTATGCCTTGTAAAAAATATATAAAATAATCTTTTCTAAATTTTTTACTAAACATTTCTTTATAAACCCCAATATAACTAAGATCAAAATGTTCTTTAGAATATTCTATTTTAGATAAGAAGATTATAGATATAGAATAACAAATAGCTGTACAAATATATAAAACATTAAAACCAAAATTGGAGAGAAGAATTCCTGATATAGATGGTATTATTATTCCAACAATAACACCTATAACATATATATAACCCATTTGTTTTCCAATATTTTTTTTATCCGAAAGTAATGCAAGTTCAGTATTATAAGGTACCCAATATAATCCAGAACCAATAGCACCCGTGGCAAGAGTCAATATAACAGTCCAAAGATTAGAAGGATTAAATATTATATATGAAAAGTATGAAAAAATTAAAAATATTTTTCCAATTATTATAGTTTTTTTAGTTCCAAGTGTATTAAATATTTTTCCAAAAAAAGGTAACAATACAAGATATAAAAAGAAATACATTAAATAAAATTCTACAACACTCACAACAGAATAATTGTATTCTTTTAATATAAAAATAAGACCAAATACACTTAAAAAAGCACCACCTATAGTGTGTAGTTGAGAATTTATTATTAAATATAATAACTTTTTATTTTTCATTTTGTAGCTTTTTAAAATAAAATTTATTGATAAAGTAAATTCTATCATATTTTTATAATGTCAGATAGCTCTACATAAATAGAAATTTAAGAATAATTTTTAAATAAAAATACAGCAACAAATTGCCACTGTATTTTGATATTCAAGCAGGTCTTTTTTGTAAAGTTTCCAAATAACATAAAATCAATAATTTAAGTATTGTTTTTTTATGTTATGTTTTATAATCTCTTCTAATAAATTATATGGAAAATCATTATTTATTGGAAATTGTATTGTTCCTTCTGCTGTTTTATATTCCTTTAACTTATTTTTAAAAAAAATTATTGTTGAAGGTGATGGATAAATTCCAATATGATTTTTAAACGCTGCAAAATATATAATATTTTTATTATTTATTTTTATAGCTGGGACCCCATATCCAAAATATTCATCACATTCTGGAGCAATTTTTTTATATGTATGCTTTATGTTTTCTAAAATATTTTTCGTATTTTCTGGAAAAGATGATATATACTCATCAATAGTGTTATATTTGTTCATGTTTATAAATTATTATATTAAATAATTTCTATTTATATAATTATTTTATAACAACAATATTATTGGTCAAGTTAAAATATAATAAGTTTATTTAATATTACATATTTTTTAAGATAAATAAAAAAATGCTTTCAGTTTTGTTGTTTTAACAATACTTACTAGCATTTATAAGCTTAACAATAAGTCATTATCTTGGCTTGTTTTAAATATATTTTTTAAACCCACATAATACCGTTTTCTATAAAACTAGAAACAAGTCTTTTGTCATTAAGGAATTGTGAAGATATAACTTTGTTATCTAGTACATTAACTATTCCATAAGAAATTGCTTCCAAATAATGAGAAAGTTTTCCATATAAAAAATCATCTTTTAATATAACAACAGTTCCTTGAAGGTCGCCATCCGGAACAACAATGAGATATTTTGATTCTCCTTTGATAGTATTAAATATAATTTCTTTATCATAAATTCTAGGTTCCATTTTAAGAGATTCACTACCATCCAATAACTTAACTTCATTTGAATTAATAATAGTAAAAAAACCAGCAGAAGTAAGTTTTAAAGAATATTTAAATTTAGAGTGTTCAATTTCTCTAGCGAAAATAACAGCAACTTGCTGTTTGATATTATTTTCAGCTATGACGTATTTAAAGCGTGTCATAAACACCTCCTAGATTGTGATTTATCTTACTTTACATTCTTTTTAAAAAACAATCAATAAAAAACGGGTATATTACTACACCCGTTTAGCACTTTGTTTAAAAGAACTCCATACGTCCGTTTTTTATAAAACTTTCTACGAGTTTTTTATCATTAATATTGTTATCTTGTGATGGAGTGATTTTATTTTTTAATATATCAACTAATCCACAAGAATAGGCATCTAAGAAAATAGAAAGTTGTTCATATAAAAAATCATCTTTTAATACGACAACAGTTTTTTTTGGACCACCTATTTCGGTAATAATATATCTTGATTCATTATTGACAACATCTGATATGATTTTGTCATCACCTTTTCTAGGCTTGGTTCCAAGACATTCATCTTCTGGTAATATTTCAATTTCGTTTGAGCTATTGATAGTAAAAAAACCAGAAGAAGTAGTTGTTAAATAAAACTTAAATTTTGCATGAGAAATTTCTCTTGCAAAAATAACAGCAACCCGTTGTTTAAGATTATTCTCGGCTATAACATATTTAATACGTGCCATAAGTAATCCTCCAAATTGTAAATTTAATTTTACCATACACTATTTTTCAAGAAATAGCAATAGAGAGCTGTTTTATAAAACAGCTCTAACTAGCCTAATTTCATCATAAGAAAAATCATCACCAAGCTCTTCTTTAATTGGTTTTAGAGCACTAGTTACTCCAAATTTTTCAAAAACTTTTTTTATTTTTTTTATTTTTTCTTTCGAAACAAATTTTTCTATATCTTCTTTTGGAATTTTATTAGCTTTTATAAGTTGTTCGATATGAATAGTAATAGTACCTTCTTTAACCCCTTTCTTTTTTGCTATCTGTTTTATTGTTAAACCTTCTTTATAAAAATCTTCAGTTTCCTGTAATGTGTTTGATCCAGTTGCAAATTTTTTTAAAAACTTTTTACTATCAACTTCTAAAGAATACATTTTTGAACTCAAATTATTTTCTTCGCAATATGAAATAATAATTTTTAAAATTTGTTTTCCATATTGTTGTAATTTTATTTCTCCTATTCCAGATATTTGTTTTAATTCATCAATACTAGAAGGCAAGTAAGTTGATAAATCTATTAAAACTTTATCAGAAAAAATTGCGTACGGAGGCACGTTTTCTTTTGCTGATAATTCTTTTCTCCATTCTCTTAATTTTTCAAACAATCCATTTTCATAATCTTGTTTAATAACAGGATCATTACTAACATCTTTTTCATGTTTTGTTTTTACTATTACTTTTTCTAATCCTAAAAGAATTTGTTTTGCATTTTCTCCTAATTTTAAAACAGGATATTTACCAATTTCTTGTTTAATTATTTTTTTATCTAATAATGCATCTATCAATTCTTTTGTTTTGCTTATAGTATTATCTTTCATAATTCCATAAGTACTCATGTTTTTAAAATTAAACATTTTCTTTGACTTTGAACCCGTTAGTATATCAGAAACAGTGCCTACCCCAACAGGATAAGGTATTTTAAAAATACAAGATAATATTTTTTGAGCATCAGTTGTTATGTCTTTTAATTCTATATCAGAAGACAAACAAACATCACATCTATCTTTACAAGAAAATTCTTCTTTAA
>Ga0302292_1000622_pt1 | contig 24768 bp, 20 predicted proteins | sample III_Fen_N2_1_FD_194553 | JGI IMG/M metagenome (GOLD analysis project Ga0302292, IMG submission 194553) | Peat permafrost microbial communities from Stordalen Mire near Abisko, Sweden - III_Fen_N2_1 | ecosystem: Environmental > Terrestrial > Soil > Wetlands > Permafrost | place: Sweden: Abisko...
TCAGATTATTAAATGTTGTAGCAGCCGATCCTGCAATTGTTGCATTAGCTCCGTTCCATGTAACCATACCTGTACTGGGGTTGAAGGCCGTTACAGAGGAGTTATTGGTCCAGTTACCTTTCATAACGATATTGAAACCGTTCGAATTTAAAGTTGCGCCGGCATTGAGTAAGAGCGCCCCATTGACCGTCAGGTCATTGCCAAGGTTGACCGTGGTGGCTACCGTGAAGTTAGTGAGCATTGCAGGTGAAGTTGGAAGTTCTATACCAGGGGTTATGGTAGGATTAGAGGCACTATTGGCATACGATACATTTACTGTTGTGCCAAACGTTGGGGTTCCAGAAAAGCTACCTGCGCCATAGCGTGTAATTGTGGCCGCGCTTCCAAGAGTCAAGGGACTTGTCAAAGTAAATACACCCGAAATAAGATTAAGTGCGGTGTTCACGGTAGCATTCTGGTTTAATGTTACACCTGCAGGGTTATTAATTGTGAGAGAACCAACGGTTGTGTTGGCTGTGCCACCAATAGTTTGAGGTGTTGTACCGTTAAAAGTGACAAGATTGGTTCCGGAATTAAACGTCAGATTGTTTGTAAAGTTGCCTTTCAGCGTAAGTGCGCCTGTTGTTGCATTCCCGCTATTTGTGAAATTCCCGGTCAGAGTAAGTGCACCTGCTGTCACGGTCCCGCTGTTGCTGAAGTTCCCGGTCATCGTAAGTGGTTGTGAAATAACCGCGGTCCCGGTATTGGTGAAGTTCCCGCCTAAACTAAAAGCGGATGCTGATATATTAATTGTTCCGTTATTAATGATTGACCCGGTCACACCATTTATATTTGTTCCGGTATTGAATGTTCCTGAATTTACTGTTACGGATCCACCAATTGTCATTGGATAACCATTACCGGATACTGAGCCAGCTGCGCTTTTGTTTACAATTATGTTTGTATTATTCCATGAAACCGTTCCACCTGCATTGTTATTAGTGCTGATATAAGTTGCGCCGGGGCCATTGAAGATTATTGTGCTTCCACCTCCATTAAAAACACCGGTCGCTTGAGTAGTATTGTTCAGACCGCCTGCCAGGTTTATGTTGAAGCCTCCTGCCAATGTAAGACTACCTGCTGCGAAAGTGAAGGCGCTAGCAGATGTTCCTGCGATAGTGCGGTCAGAGGCGAGCGTCCAGGTAAAATTCGAAGTAGCAACAGTCAGGTTGTTATAATTACGGTCTGTAACTATGTATGCACCCGTTCCAACACCACTATAATATACAGTACCGTTTGTTTCGAGACTTGTAAGATTGAAGACACCGGTGCCTTGCGTTTGAAGTGAAGCCCCGGCTCCCGGTCCGAGGGCGCCAACTGGTGCGCCGGTAAGATTAGAGGTTCTTAAAGTGCCGGCAGAACCCATGGTCACTGTTGTGGTGCCCGATGTGCCGGTCTTTAGCGCACCCAAAATGCCCATGTCCAACGTTCCGTTCACCGTGATGGTACTGCCTGAAGCAAAGGTCAAAGTGTAAGCAGTCGTGTTTGTGAACTGCAATGTTCCAGCAACCGTCAGTGAGGTGATAGTTGCATTCGCATCCATGGTGACCGTATGTGCTGCGGCAATCGTTACATTGTCGGTTGCACCCGGTACAACTCCGCCTACCCATGTGGCAGGAGCACTCCAGTTTCCAATCGCTGCTGAAGTGATGTTCGCCGCAGATAACTGGCTGTATGAACCCAGTGATAATAACAGAACGAATGCGAAAATTATATTTTTTGCATAAAATAGATTTACAGGCAAAAACCTGATTTCAGAGAATGTGGATGAAAAAAAATGTTTTTTTGTACAGGCTGTATACTGTACTTTGTTTTTGTTGGGTAAAGTTTCTGATCTCATAGTAATGATATTAATGGTTTTAATTATTTTCAAAATTTATGTTTCCGATGTCGCCACCTTGACAAATCCCTTTGTGAACAAAGGATTAATGGTGGCATTACTATTAAATTTGTTTGTGTTTTTGACTTGAAACTCATTAGAGAAATAGGTATTTCCCTTCATGACTTCATCTATCACTTTTTCAACTTCCTGAATGCTGCTTGATTTAATGATGAATCCCTTTACGCTAAGAGCAATCATTTTTTGGCTATAATCCTCTTCTTCGAACATGGTATAGATAATTATTTTCAAATCAGGAATTATTTCTAAAGCCTTCTGTGTTGCTTCAATGCCATTCATTAGTGGCATATCGATATCCATAATAACCAAATCGGGTTTGAGTTGGGGGAGCATATCGATGAATTCAACTCCGTTTAAAGTTGCACCGATAACAATGGCAATATTTTCGATTGTTACGATTGATTTTAACCCTTTTCGGTAAATCAAATGATCATCGACCAAAATGATCCTTGGTTTTTTTGTCATTGAAATTTTGCTAATTTATCTTTGGTAAATGAATTTCTTTTTGAATAATAATCGTGTCGGAAAATTGATGAGCATTATTACATTAACTTATAAATCATTGGTTTTAAATTTTGTAACACATTTATTACACTCTCGTCGGGTAGTAAAATATAATGGACCACTTTATCGGGAGAAAACGGAGAAAATAGATTCAGGACATCTTTGCAATTGCAGTTCAGCTTGATGTTAACATTGTTGTTAATTTTCATCAAAGCATTTACAAGTCTCATTTACGTAAATGGTTGACGTCAACAATCAAGATCTTTATGCAGTTGTATTTTGGTAATGAATGACATTAAATTCCCATAGCCAAACTTAGAAATAACAACAAATCAGGAGAATAGGTGTGATTCTATTTTTAAATTAGGAAGTATTTACCTGACGGGTAATATTTATTTACTGTTCGCATAGGACAATTTCCTATGTGTACAGTATGAAGTATTAGTTAAGAAAAGCGAAGGGACAGGATTGAATGTGTTTTCGGTTTCGGCTGAGCAATTCCCTATAGGAAGATTTTGATCAGGATTTAATCAAAAAAAAATGTTGTAGCAATTTGTGCTTAGGAGTTAAGCAATGCAAAAAATTGGATATTTAAATACCACTATATTACCAGGTTATTTTTAAATGCATAATGAGTGATCTCGGCATTATTCTTTAAGTTCATTTTTTTAAGAATAATTGATCGGTATACACTGATAGTTTTTACACTTAGAGATAATTCGCGTGCAATATCCGAAATGTTTTTACCACTGGAGATAAGCAGAAATACCTGATGTTCGCGGTCCGATAATATTTCGTGTGGCGCCTTACGATGACCATCAACTAATTCATTGGTTACCATTTCCATTACTGTAGGTGAAAGATATCGTTCGCCGCGGAGAATCTTTATAATTGCTTTTTCTAGTTCCTGCGATGATATGTCTTTTGTCAGATAGGCTGAAGCTCCTGCTTTAATTGACCGCACTGCAAACTGATCTTCAGGGTACATACTGAAAATAATTACAGGTGTTTTTGGAAAATTTTCTTTAATTTCTTTTAATACATCTATTCCACTGCGGCCAGGCATATTAATATCGAGGATCACCAAATCCCATTTGCTTTCTTGAACCAGACTCAAAACTTCCGATGCATTACCTGCTTCTCCAAACGCTGCATTAGGGAAGTATGACGTAAGCGATCTAATTACACCGTTTCTAACTACAACGTGGTCGTCAGCAATTAGAATCTTTAATTCGGCTTGATTCATAAAAATTGGTTATTATGGATTTTAAAGCTATGTCAAACATACTAATTTCTATGTTGAAAAAAGCTGACTGTCGTTCCTTTCCCAGTTGAACTTTCAATTTGAATTTCTCCGCCAATTGATAAAGCACGTTCATGCATCCCTAATAATCCAAGTGAGTTCCTGTACAAAGTATCATCCATATTAAATCCAATACCATCATCGGTAACACTTAAAACAAACTGACTATTTTCCATCCTCGATTTCACCCAGAGTTTCGAGGCTTTAGAGTGCCTGGTGATATTTGTCAATATTTCTTGAAGTATCCGGTAAATGATGATTGTTTCATTTTTGTCAAATGTGATTTCAGTTTCTTCAAGTTTTAAATGAGTACATATTTTAGTTCTTTTCTGGAAATCTTTAATTTTCCACTCCAATGAAGGAAAAAGCCCCAAATGATCTAAAATACCTGGACGTAGATCCGTGGCAATCTTTCTAACAGAATCAATTAGAGAATCAATAATGCAAATCATTGATTCCAGTTCAATTTTGGCCAAATCAAGTGTTAATTCAGAATTATGGGACAATTCATCCATATCATATTTCAATGCAGTAAGCAAGTGTCCGAGTTCATCATGAATATTACGTGAAATGCGTATTCGTTCTTCTTCAGCCACAATGTCCATCCGGTGTGTTAATTCGCGCAGATTTTTTTGTGAATCAATTAATACGTTTTCCGTATTTTTTCTGGCAGTTATATCTCTATTACTTCCTCTTTGTCCGATAAACTTGCCCGCATTATTGTAAACTGGATGACAATTATGGCCAATCCACTTTATTTCTCCTTTAGACGTTATGATTCTGAAATCGAATGAGCAGTCAGTAACTTCACCTTTCAATATTTCGAGTGAATGCTTTATAATTTGCTCCTGGTCTTCAGGGTAAGTAATTTTAAGTATTAAATCTGGATTGTTCATGTAATCTGCAACGGTATAACCTGTTATTCTTTTGCACGAAGGAGAAACATAAAGCGGGTTACCATCGGGACCTATCCAGCTTTCCCAATCGTATGTATTTTCGGCCACTGTGCGGTATTTTTCTTCTGCCTTTTGAATTTCAATGTGCGACTTCAGAAGATCTGATGTTCGTTCATTGACAATGGTTTCAAGTTCCTCAATCAATTGTTTAAGTGCCATTTCAGCTTTTTGTTGAGCTGACCGCCAACGCGAAGCAGTAATTCCGGTAGAGATATCTTTGGACAGTTCAGAAAGTAAATTGATCTCAGCATCACTTAAGGAATCAACCTTTTTTGAATAAACTGTGATAGCTCCAAATGCCTTATCGCCTGTTGTCAATGGAAAAACAATGGATGAAGCGTAACCACGTTTTAAGGCTTCGTCCCTCCATGGTTTAAAAGCGGGGTCCGTGTCTATATTCGCACAGAGACACATTTGTCCGGTTCGTATTGCTTTCCCTGTTGGACCATTTCCCCTTGGAGTATCTGACCATGTCAAATTTAAAGTTTCAAGATATCCATCTTCAAAGCCAGCACCTACAATAGGTCGAATGCTCATTTTCTCGTCATTATTGGCATAGCCAATCCAAACAAACGAAAAGCCACATTCTTCTATCACGAGGTTGCAGATCTGTTTTAAGTAATCGGTCTCATCTGTCGAATGCAATATAAGCTGCCGGCTTTTGCTAAGTACGTTTAAGGTGTCGTTTAGCTTTCTTAACTTCTCATCTCGTTCTTTACGTTTTGTAATGTTCTGGATCGTACCAAATATCCTTATTGGCTTCATTTGATTATCAAATTCGAACCTCCCAATTCCTTGAACCCAGCATTCTTTTTCATCGCTGAACCTGATAATTTTATATTCGTGAGTAAAATGGTTATCATTAATATCTGCATTCTCAAGGTCAAAGATTAGTTCATTTCTGAAATCGGGATGAACCCGATTAATCCAACCTTCAATCGTGCACGGATAAGTTTCATCAATACCAAAAATCTGATATATTTCTTCGGAAACATTCCATTTTTTTAGAACCAAATCAGCCGAATAGTTGCCAATGTGCGCCGCTGCTTGCGATTTACGCAACAATATTTCATTTTCATTCAGAGTGTCCTCTACTTGTTTTCGCTTGGTGATTTCAACCACAAATCCAAGGAATACTTTCTCGGATAGTTTTACAGCATCTAATGACCAATATCCTTTAGATTTGTTTTTTCTTATAAATGCAAATTCGCCAGACGCATAACCTTCGTTTACTACCTGATTAAAATGCCTGTTTGAACTTTCCCAAGATTCTTCATGTATGAGTTCAAACAGTTTCATTGAAAGGAGTTCGTCTTTGGTATAGCCAGTTATTTCACAAGCTGCCGAATTCACCTCAATATATTCCCCATTTTCGTTGGCAACAAATATTCCGTGTGGAGCATTGTCAACATATTTACGGAACTTCAATTCACTTTCGAAGAGTGCATCCTGAGCAAGTTTGCTCTCGGTAATATCGTGAACAATGAAATAAAGAAGTGTTGAATTACTAAACATAATTGGACCTGAATAAATTTCCACGTAACGTGTAACACCATTGGCCGCATGATGATGGGAAAATAGGTGATTGCTTTTTTTTGCTTTTGAATTTTGTAGGTTAGTTTCTAAATCATCCTTTGTAGGCGAATTAATTTCTGATATATTCTTGCTGATCAATACGGCATGTGTCCATCCATAAAATTTGCAAGCGGACGGATTGGCATCTTTAATTTCTCCGGTATCCGGATCAATAATCAAAATGACCGATTGATTGTTTTTAAACAAGGATTTATATCGATCTTCGCTTTTGTGCAGATTTTCTTCGGCCAGTTTACGTTCAGTAATATCATGCAGAAAGGCAACAAACTGTCCCCCATTTTCAGTTTGGTAATGTATATTGATTTCAACATCAAAAGTACTTCCATCTTTGCGACGGTGTTGAGTTTCAAAACGATCTTTCCCCTTTGATATGATCCATTCAATTCGTTTACGAATGTCTATATCTTTATCAATCGCATCGAGATCGGACAGCTGCATAGCCAGAAGTTCTTGCTCACTGTATCCACTCATTTGGCAATAGACATTATTAACTTCAAGAATATATCCTTGTAGATCAACAATATAGAAGCCATCCATCGTTGTTTGCAGAATGATGGCATGATTATGCTCTTCACTTTCCTTTAATTCGTTCTGAAATTGTATGCGCGTTGAAATATCAATTGCGTTTACAATACATTGATCTGCATTTTTAATCAAAATACCTGTAAGCTGTAAATATATGGGTAAGTTACCATTAGTTGACAGAACTACATCACAGGATTCTTTTCTTCCTGTGTCAAATATTTTCTGTAGAAAAAGATTTAAAATTGGTTTGGTCTCGTCAGAAATAAAAAGACCAAACAAGCTGTTCAAGGGATTATATAGCTGTTCCCCAAGCATTTGATATCCGCATTGGTTTAGCTCGATGATTTTACCTTCTTTTGAAAGTGTAAAGTAACCCGTTGGAGCGAGATCGTAAAGTTCTGCATATTTTTGGGAAGCATTTTCGGCTTTCAATTTTGCTAACTGAAGTTCTTCATTCTGCATTTCCAACTCGATTTGATGCACTTTAAGTTCGTGAATAAGCTTAATTGATTCATAATCTGAAAGTCGAATATTTTCTTTAACTTCTTTATTTATCAAAAAAGATTCTGCTTTTATACGTAGAATTTCGGAATCAGAAATCAACTTTTTTTGCTTTTTCATTTAGAAAGTGTAAGGTCTGGATAAAAGGTAGTATGCGAAATTAAGAGTTTATTGAATATCATCGACCATATATAATTTAAAATATAATCAATTGTAGATAAGTTGCCTTGCAGAGAAAAAAACAAGCTGTTTATAAGCTAATATTTATCCTTATCAAGGAATAATGTTATTGATTTCTAATACTTCCGTTATTTCCTTATCCGTTTGAATGTCGGAAAGATTTACCGCTTTCAGTTCCGGTTTCTTAGCCAGTTTATTTTCCTCCAATTCCTGAATCAGTTTTTCCCGCAGCAGTTGCGCTTAATCCAAACCAACGGATTTGCACAACTCATAGATAATTTTGGTAGCATGTTTATGCTGTTTACCCGGGAAGTCCTTTTTTATGAAGTTATTCTTCCCGAATTGGCTGTAAAGCACCGCACCCTTGTCATAGTTGCACGCGGACTGGATCCAATCCAGTACTACTTGTTTGTTTTCCTCAATTGCCATGGATCATTCATTTGTATCCGCAAATAAAAAGTGCGGAAATAAATGAGGAAAGGACAGGTTTGCTAATGGCTTAATAGGTACTCATTGTTTATTAAAAGTGTTTTACGACAAAAAAAACTTCACTTTTCTATATATTCTCAACTGAACAAATTATGATGAGTATTCTGTTAAAGACTTTTGGAGTTTTTTTCTGGCAAAGAATATACGGCTCTTGACTGTTCCGACGGGTAAATTGAACACTTTGGCAATTTCTCGATATTTATAACCATCAAGGAACATTGTGAAAGGAACTTTATAGTCGTCATTCAAGGCATGAATATATTTTATAATTTCTTTCGAACTGTATATTGATTCAGAAGAAGGATAACTTTTATCATATGAAAATTTCAGATGAAAATCATTATTTGATACGTCGAAAATATTTTTAACTTTAATGTTTCGGTGATAATTATTAATAAATGTATTTTTCATTATCATGTAAATCCACGCTTTGAAGTTTGTATTTTGTATGAATTTATCCCTATGTGTAAGTGCTTTCAGAAACGTATCCTGAAGCAGATCCTTTGCTTTTTCACGGTCTAAAGTAAGACTCAAGGCATAGTACAACAACTTGTCCTGCAATCCTAAAAGAGCTATATTAAATTCTAGCTGTGTCATGGCGTACGCTTTTTAATTGTTATAACTGATAAACATATTGCACATATACTGAATAATATTGAATTACAAATACGCCCTTAGCAATTTATTCCGGCCGCTGATTCGCATTTTATTTATAGCTTTCACTTTAATATGCCGGATTCGTTCCCTGTTTAAATTGAACTTTTCACCTATTTCGTTCAGCGAAAGCTGACGATTATTACTTAATCCGAAAAAATATCGGATAACTAAAGCTTCCTGTTCCTTCAGGTAGCATAGCGACCGCTCAATTTCGATGCAGAGAGACACATACATTAATCCTTTGTCTGGACTAATTGAGTCTTCGTTGCAAAGCAGATCATAGAAATTATTATTTTCTTCACCGGGAGCCGGAGCATCAATCGAAACAGGATGCAAGGATATTATTAAAGCATCTTCAACGAGATCGGAAGAGGTTTTAAGCGAAAGAGCAACTTCGTCAAAAGTTGGTTCCCTTTCATATTCCTGTTCCAGTTGATTACGTATTTTCTTAATTTTAGTAATTGACGCGATTCGATTTAATGGTAACCGAATAACCCGTGTCTGCTCGGCCAAAGCCTGTAAAATTGATTGCCTGATCCACCAAACTCCATAGGACATGAATTTAAATCCGTATGTTTCATCGTACCGTTGCGCCGCCGTAATTAAGCCAAGATTACCCTCATTGATCAGGTCAGATAAACTAATACCTTGATTTTGAAACTGTTTAGCGACAGATACAACAAACCTCAAATTGGCTTTAATCAATTTATCCAGAGCCAATTGATCACCTTTTCTGATCCTTCTGGCCAATTCGACCTCTTCATTAAAATTAATCATATCTATCTTGCTGATTTCACTTAGGTACCTTTCTATCGATATTGATTCCCTGTCTGTGATCTGTTTTGCAATAGTTAGTTGTCGCATCGTTTAAATTTTATTTCCCGATTGTAAATCAATATTTGTGGCTCCGGCGAATGAGCGTTATTCTTAAGTTTTGAAAAAATACGAGAAGCAAAATAAATCCTGATTTGTTTATCAGGATTGGAATCGAGGTCTTGAAGTGTCTGGCTCAAAGCATATTTAATCAGGAAAACTCCTTTGTTTGAGAGGGAAGTTTTGTTTGTTGCAGTTTGTTTAATAGGTGCTTTGCCGATGTGGTTCGAATACATAAAAATTCCTTTTCCCGACTGCTCAAAAAGTGACTTTCGTGTTTTTTCAGGACAAACCGGTGAATGGATAATAAAAACTTCAGGAGACAATACGAACATGGATTTGATCATTTCATCGTACAACTGGGTTTGCCTGGCTAGTGTTTCCTGATCGGAAAATGCCACCACTGAGTGCGACCAGGGTTCTGATAAAAATTCGATACAACCGGTTTGCCCCAAATAGGAAAGCAGGTAATGAAATGTCAAGAACGATTTTGTCAGGCAATAATGATGAAAATAGCTCAAGAACTTCTTTGCAATTGCAAACTTGTTTTATGTAAATGCTCCTGTCAACTTTTTTAAGGGCACTAAAGAGTGTGGTTTGTAACAAATGGCTGTCATCAAGGATCAGTACCTTCATAAAGTGAGTGTTTTGATAATAAAAAAGCGGTTTACTTTTTATCAACAAACTTATAAATCGCTTAAAATAAATAAGATAGGAGTGATTCTAATTGTAAATTAGGAAGTTTATACCCTGAATACTAATAATTTTATTACCTGATGAACTAAGAGTTTGTCTTATGCTGATGAAGAATGGAAGTTGTATTTGGAAGAAAGAAATTTAATGCAAAAACAAATCAGGATTTTGAAATATTTCCCTGAGCAGGAATATCATTCTAAAACATTTCATACCACCAGGTTATGCTTAAAGGCGTAGTGTGTGATCTCGGTGTTGTTTTTAAGGTTCATCTTTTTCAGGATCAACGATTGGTATACGCTTATCGCTTTTACACTCAGAGATAATTCACGCGAAATATCGGAAACGTTTTTTCCACGGGAAATCAGTAGGAAAACCTGGTGTTCCCGTTCTCATCAGTGTACGTATTTAAAGAAAAATGGATGAAAGCATAAAATTCCATTTTTTGCCAACGAAGCTGGTTTTCATTTGGCACTGGTCCGAAAGGTTGGGGCGCATTTGTCTGGGAATATGAAAAAATAGCGAAGAAAGAGCAAAATAGTATCCCCAATAAAAGTTTTTTAGTCATGTTAGTATAGCATTAATGTTTTATAATTTCCTTAATATCTTTATATTAGTTAATTATTGGCGGGAATTTTGTTGGCGGGAATTGCAACAATATTTTCCTTTTGATGCCTAAAAATAACCATATTTATCGGTTTTGTCAGATCGGTAAGCTTTACGGCATTCACTAAATCGTCCAGATTGTTTACTGTTTTACTATCAAATTTCAGGATTACATCATTCGGTTGAAGATAGTCTTTGATACTGCTGTCGAAAGCGTGTAAAGTAACAACGAAAACACCATGCTCTGAATCCATTCCGGTAGCAGAACGTTCTCCCGATGTTTCCAGGTTTTTTACTCGCCATCCCTGCCATGCAATTGTTTTGGAATCAGTATTTCCTGTTTTAACTAGTGGCAGCGACATTCGGGGCGTTTTGGCTAAATGCTTGAGAGTGGCTGAAACTACACCAAAGTTATTCATGTCGAAATTCTGAAACCCCATTCGAAAAACGGCAGTATTGTCACTTTTTACACTGTAATTTCCGTGTTCAGCATCTTGAAAGTTTACGGGGAAGAAAACGGAATGCCCATCTGTATTATTTTTATGGGCTTCATTAAGGGCTAATTCATCGGTAAAAATATTGTAATCTATCATCGCTCCCCAACCCAATAAATTGATGGGTTGATAGGGGCTCATGACAATGTTGCGGATAAAAACATCGCCGCTGTTTTGAAACCAAACATGCGGATGAAAGGTATTGTTGACCAGAATATTGTTCTCAACAACCCTGTAAAATCCTTCCCGTAGCTTAATTCCTCCATTAAGGCAAAGATTGTTGTAAATATGATAATTGCTTGAACCATCGTCTAAATCAATGTCCCATCCACGATCGCAACGAAAGCGGTTATTACGGATAATAACTGTCGAACCAGCATCGGCAAGAATCAATGAAGGTTCATTGGCCACAATGTCATTCATTTTATTACGGTTTGCGTGCCAAAAACGGTCGCGCCCCCACGAATTAAACGAGCCGTGGTCGCCTGTTTCTTTTACCGTTTCGAAAACATCATTGTACTCAATAATGTGCCCGCCCCAGGTTCCTTCGCTTACATTAATGCCTGCACGGGGAACATCGTAAATGCTATTGTGACTTACTGTTATTGATTTGCTCATGGAAAGCTCAACCCCGGTAATTTGTTTCTCGAACAAGCCAATAGAGTGAATCAGGTTGTCGTACACAAGGCAATTGGCCGGATAATTGTTCGTTTTGGGCCCAGGATCACGGTCCATTTGTTCCTGTGGCACAAATTCACCATACTCGAAACTTGGCGAACGAACGGCCTTTGGGTCGCCGACAAAACAAATTGCACTAGCCCCGATTTGGGTAATATGAGAGCCTGAAATAACTGAGTTCCGGTTGTAGTTCGAAAAGAATATCGCATTACCGCCTAAATTGTGCAAATAGCAATTTCTCAGTCCGCAATTTTCAGTGCCCTCGAAAACAACGGCCCCTCCGCGGTAAATTGTCCAGTCAGAACGCAAAAGCGGCTCATATTTTTCCATAAATGTTCGTGTGGTTTGTATGAGTTCAAGGCCTATTACTGTTATGTTTTTGACCGGATTTTCTGCTGTTCCAAGGAATTCTATCAGATGTTTCAATTGTTCCACTTCAAATTTTGCCTGATTAATATTTTCATTGGGCATGGGGTAATAATACAATATAGATTTTGCGCTATCGAAATACCATTCGCCCGGTGCATCCAATTCTTCAAAAATATTTTCGACCATCCGGTTATCCCTGCTTAACCCTGATTTGCGGTTATTTTGCCAGCCACCTTCCATCTTCAAATTTCCTTTTTCATCCTTTCCTGTTATTCGAAAATGAAAATCGCCCCAGTCGGAACCGTGCATGGCATGAAGATAACCACCTACCGGATTTTTCCAGGTTTTTATGCGCTCAGGCGATGTCGCATCTGCAGATGTGCCATTAAACCTTAAAGCAGTTGAATCATAATTCGGATAGCGAGCCATTGAGCGAATTTTTCCATTGACTGTGAGCATATCAATAGAAATTCTTGGCTCAACTTTCGCTTGTCTTATGCCATTTTTATATGGTTGCCACTTAAATTTAAGTAGAATACCTCCAGAAATGATTGCCTGTTCGCCAGGATAGGAATTCAGGGTAAGTCGTTTATTGCTATTGCCATCTTGTGGTGTGAAAATTATTGGTTTGTCAAGCCGGTATTCTCCACCACGTAAATAGATAGTAACTTCGCCCTTTTGTCCACGAGCTTTATTCTGAGCTGCATTTATGCTTTTGAAAGGAGCCTTCTCAGTGCCACGATTTTTATCGTTGCCGTATGGAGCAACAAAATACGTGGTTTGGGCATGAACCGAATATAACATTCCCGTTGTAAAGAAGGTCAATAAAAAAATGCTCCTTATAAATGAATGAATATTTTTATTACGCTTCATTATTTATTCTGCTTTAATGTTTACTTCAGCTCCTTTTAGATTCTCAGATACCTCATTTAGCCTGATTTCACCAGCATGCTTTTCTGTCTGAACAAGAACAAGACAATAACCGTTAAAAGCCATACGCTGACTGGCTTTGTCAGGTTCATGACTGCTGGGGTTTCCATTACCTGTACCAATGATGCGACCTGGTCCTTCAATGGTAAATTTCACAAAATTATCGGCAGTTGGCACAACCCGCCCTTTTGCATCTTTTATGGAAACCCTTATTTCTGCGACATCGCAACCATCGGCTTTGAGAGTGCTACAATCGCTACTCAAGAATATCTGAGCTGGGGCTGAGGTTGTTTCTACAATATCTTTTGTAATTATTTTTCCTCCTTTGTACCCGCGGGCTTCGAGTTTGCCGGGTTTATATATTAGATCCCAAATCAGTTTCGTGTATGGAACCGCTTTTTGTTTCCCCATGCTTTTGCCATTGAGTAACAACTCCACTTCTTCGCAATTGGTATAACAATGTATTTTGATGCTGTCGCCTACTTTTTCTGGCCAGTTCCAATGCGGGAATATATGGACTAAAGGTTCATTCGTCCAGGCAGCTTTGTAGGCATAATAACCGTCCTTCGGGAATCCGCAAATGTCCATTATACCGAACTGTGATGAAACACTTGGCCACCTATAAGGCGTTGGCTCACCTCTGTAATCGAAACCTGACCAAATAAAAATGCCCCCAACATGCGGATAATTTACAATATCGGCCCAATCTTCCCCAGGCAACGGACTCCAGCCTGGTTCCCATAAACCCAGGTTCGACACATAACATTTTTCCCGACTGTTTGCATATTCACCCCGGGTTGAGATGTAGCTAGTACCCTCAGTAGCAAACAATATCCTCTTGGGATAATTTTCATGGTCAACAACATAAGCTCTTTTTTTATCCCCATAATTATAGCCTACGACATCCTGCACATCGGCATAACCACCTTCGTTCCTACCATGGTTCATTGCGGCAGTAACAGGCCTGGTTGGGTCAAGTTTATGGGAGGTAGCAGCCAGAGTTTCCAAAATCCTGGTTCCAGTAGTTGTTCCCTGAATCCTCTCTTCGTTCTCAAGACACCACATAAAAACCGATGGATGGTTCCTGTCCCTGAGCAGTAATATGGTTAAATCATTTATGCCTTCTTCACTGCTCGACAAAAAACGGTTTTCGTCCAACACTATCATTCCAATGCTATCGCACATATCAAGCAGTTCAGGAGTTGGAGGATGGTGCGCAGCCCGGTAACCATTGCTTCCCATTTCTTTGAGCAATTTTATTTTATACGCGTTTATTTTATCAGGCAATGCCACGCCCACACCAGCAAAATCCTGATGATTGGAGGTGCCTTTAACCGGATATAATTTTCCATTAAGGAAGAATCCATTGCGATTAAACTCTATCGTCCTCACACCAAACGTGGTTTCATAGTTATCTACAACATTACCGTTTTCCTGAACTTCGGTCAGCACCCTGTATAAGTTAGGTGTTTCTGGCGACCAGAGCAATGGCCTGCTTATTGTTCCTTCCTGAGATATCTCAACTTTGTCAAAGGATTTGATTAGCTGCGAAGAGATGATTTCGTCAATTACAACCCCTTTTTTATCAACCATTTTTGAAACAAGCGTAACACTTTTATCTGTTTTGTATTCGTTTCTCAGCGTAGTTTTTATAGATACAGAAGCTTTATCAGCAGAAGCTGAAGGTGTTGATACAAAAGTGCCGAACCGTGCAACATGAAGCTTGTCGGTTTTAATAAGCCACACATGACTGTAAATACCTCCGCCTTCGTACCACCAGCCTTCGTATTCGCTGGCATCGACTTTCACCAATATGACATTTCTGCCTCCATTGCCATATCGTAAAACATCGGTCAAATCGTAGTTTGATGGCGTGTAGCCACTCTGATGGTTACCAACGTAATGCCCGTTAACCCAAACCGTGCTATTACGGAAAATACCATCAAACTCAATAGATATTTTTTTTGTTTTGTCTGCTTCAGGTATTTCAAACTCTTTCCTATAGTAACCTATACCAGTTGGTAAATATCCATTCCCCGCCGGCTGGCTGCCCAAGTTATCATCGTGAACAAAAGTATTTTCAACCACCCAATCGTGCGGGAGGTTAACTTCTTTCCAATCGCGTGGATAAAGCGTTTTGGCACTTTCAGCATTGGTGTAATCAATGGTTGTGTCGGCTTTGGTAATTACCCGCACATTGACATCCGTTATCCCACCCTGGCCACCAGCTTTTACTGCCTTATTCATAGCAATATAGCCTTTGTGGAATTGCCAACTAAAATCAAAACACTCTTTCGTTCTATGAGATGGAGCTATTTGTTGTACGTCCTGAGTTTTCCCATCTATAGGGAATAACAATAACAGAAAAACTGTTATTCCCATTAACATTTCAAATCTTTTCAATTTCAGTTTTATAAGCATAACCATTTGTACGATTGAAAATAGTTAATAAAATATTGTCAAAGAAGTTGTGCATTATATTGACTTTAAATATATTAATAGAAAAAAAACCAATCATTATTTTACTTATATACATCTACATCAAAATTATTGTGTATCAGAAAATAAGGAATTTGTTTTGTATTCTACATAAATGCAAATACTTTGACTTTCTAATGTTGTCAATTGTGTATATGGAATTTTGATACTTTTTTCTTGTTATACCATTGGTCACTTATTTTTTGCCTTTCAAATTCTCTTTTAATACCAAGCCTTTAGGTGTTAGCCTATATTTCTGATTTTTACTCTTAGATTTTCCGGGCAAGGTCATTTCAATTAATTCCTCTTTTAATGCGGGTTCAAGGTAACTTATTGAAAAGTGAGATCTGTTTTTTAGTTCCAGTATTTCCATGATTTGAGTTCTGCTCATTTCCCCGTGAATCACTAATACCAAACGATGTGTGAGTTTGGCTATCTCCGTAAATGTTGAAAAAGCATCATGTACGGTTTCATGTATGGTATCATGTACGGCTTCGGCTGAAGGCCGCCATATCGTAAGTTTGAAACCTTCATTCAGAGAAATAAGGGGTGGTTTTAATCCTCTTTCTTTAATAAGATTATACATTTCCAAAGTTCCAGTGCCATACCTTTCAATTTCACCAGTTAAAAACATACATCCTGCAAGAAGAGGATTATGTGGATATGAACTATGTGGCTCTTTTAAGTCACTGATATCCAACTCAGGAGGCAAAGTGCCAGGATTACTTATTTCAACTTGGTTTTTAAAAACAGAAACCTGAATACTGCCCTTACTGTTGTAATCACGATGCGCAACGGCATTAATAATACCTTCTGCAATGACCGCCCTGGGAATTTCATAAATGGTTTCAACCTGATTGCTCTTTTCTCTTATTCCTGTCGATAAGCTCATTTTTGAAAGAACAATATTCACAGCTTCATCGGCTATTTCGAAGACAGTTCCTCCAAATTCCTTATAATCAGGGATGGGTTTTTGAACTTGTATCCCATGAAAATTGGCACATTTAATAGTAGCAGATGGGAAAAACAATTGAGGATCAGGAGCAAATGCCAGTAATGCACTGTTCACCAGTTTTCCGTCCCTAGTCATTCGCAATTGTTTTAGCACTTGTTCAATCGAAGCTGTTTCTTTCAGCGGAAAATTGCGTTTCTCTTTAGCAAGAATAATGAATTCTCATATTTTAGCTTTATCTAATGATTCAATACTTGCTGTTGGATGTAAAGAATCGTGAAAATCACGGCTCTCGATTTTTCCTGTTTGCTTCAAAAATAAGACAGCCGATCTGTATACTTCCTTTTTCAGCAAATCAACATTGGAAAACTTCTTTCGTGAAACATCTTGCTCAATTTTTAGGATTAATGCCAATTCTTTGGGGTGTTTATCTGCTCCTACCCTATCCTTAATAAAAATCCATCTGGGAATGTGTTCCGCTTTTGCCTGATCATATTCTCTTTCAGTCGGAGAAACACCCATTTCATCTTCATATCCATAAGCATTACCCAATAATCCGATGTAAATATTAGATTCTTTCCCCTCCGACAAATATACTTTTCCGGGAGAATCGGTGTTTGCAGGAACCTCCTCAAAAATGAACGGTTCAAAAAAAGTTCCAAGCAAAGGATCTTTTCTAAAATAACTCGCAAGTTCCACCCTTTCATCGGCAAACTCGTTTTGGACACTTGATATGAATACTTTTAGCTTTTTCAAAATATTAATTTATTAAAGATTGAAGGTGATTCCTTATCATTTGGTAAATATATAACTTATCATTTTCTCAAGGATATAAATAACCAGACCAATTTTCACACAAATACTGCTCTTAAGTTATTATTAAGCTGAAAGTACAACCGATAAACAAAAAGTTATTAAACCATTTTCGACATATCAAGTCGGAGCGATGAAAGTGCTTCGGCTTTCATACCAACTCTATTCTCCACAGTTTTTCTAGTAACTCTTTTTTGTTATTATCATTTAAAATATTCTGAATCCGCTCCTTTTTTATTGCCATGCACAACAAATACTTTGGGCGACTCATAGCTACATAGGCCATTTTTAAGGTCTCTCGTATTTTCCCATTATTTTCTGTTGCAGAATATGGAATACCTAATAATTGATCCATTATTATTTCACTTTCGTGATTGCCATAATAGCTTGTTTCAAGTAATAATGTCGCTATGTGTGTTTCCCCTTTCGCGGAATGAATAGTTCCTAAATCAATATTAACTTCATCATTGCCACTCCAGCTATATGTGTTATTTGCTTTAATCTCTTCATCTGAAATTCTTTCTTTTGGATCATTCACAAGAAAATTCTTTGTTAAGCTATTAGGCTCATCAATATTAAAGCTTTTGAAAAAACGCCTTTCAATAAAGTCAATTACAGAATCAAAAACATCCGAATCAAATCCATCTGACAAATGAATATTTTGAGACCAAATAGCGAGATCTTTCAATAAAACGGAATATGTGATTGGCTTAGACTCTTTTAGGTCACGAAGCAAAGTTGATTTTGTATAGCGATGGTTTTCACCTCCTGTTTTCGGTTTTCTTTTTTCTAATATTAATATATGAACCAAAGCCCTGATTACATTATCGGAATAATCTTTAATAGTAGCCTTATCATGCTTTCTAAGAAATGTTTTTATCGAATCGCAATCAACTTTATCCTTCTTTTTAATGTTTTTTCGGAATGCTGGGAAATAAGATTGTATAGTCAAATGTGTATAGATTCAGATAAAAGTGAACTGGTAGGTATTTAAAATTTAGAGACATTTTGTTACGTTTAATCCATAAAAAACAAACAAAATGACTGCAAAAAAGAACCCAGGTCAAGTTATTAAAGACATTATGCAACAGACCCGGAAATTATTCTCGGCAGAAGAGAAAATTAGGATTGTATGGTTGGTTATAAAACGTACTTGCCTTGATTGGCACGCCAATTGGATTTTCTAAAGCATCAAGTATCCTGTACAGCAAACCGTTGTGCTGGAAAACCCTTGAATTTTCACTACCTCGTTCAGCCATTACATTGTATTGTTTGAGCACTGAATTCAGCTCCGGAAGGCTGGTATAGCGGTATTGGGTTAACACCGCCTCCAATACATTTTGTATGGCCATTTTGGTTTGCGACTTACCGTACAACACCTTTGCCGCGGATACTGGGTTTAAGCGATATTGTTCCTGTTTTTTCTGTGCTTCAGCATTGACCAGTCCGAACTCTTTTTCGATGGCTTTTCGTGCCTGTTCCGATTGGTTGCGGCCAATATTATTCATGTCAATCCGACTGCCATCCGAACGCACTTTTATGGATACTATGTGAATATGTGGGTGCCCTGCATCGTGATGTTGGTAAACCAGGTATGGTTGTTTTCCGAAGTCGATTTTTCCCATATAAATCTCTGCGATTTCAAGTAATTTCTCTTTGGACAAATGGCTTTCGGAAGGATGAAAATTCAGCGAAATATGGACGCTGTTTCGCTTGACATTTTCGTTTAGCTCAACCTGTTTCATGAAACGGTTCAGCTTCATCGAAAGGCTCATTTTATCCGAATCAATGGGATAATTTCCGGCCCCGATGCACTCCGCCACTCCTACCCTCACCTTGTTCTCATTGTAGTTAAAAATACGGTGAATGGAGTTTCCTGTTTTGATTACTGTAACCATGATTCAGCTATTTTTTGAACATGCTTTTTGATCTCGTCCACCTTGTTAAAGAGCGTCTTTTTCTCTACTTCATAAGCGATCAGCCAGCTTTTGAATTCGGTAATCTGATTAAGTGTATGCAGTCGTTTTACCGCTTGATTGAAGTTGTTTCCAATGTGGTTCAGTTCATTTCTAAGCTGCACCATTTCAGCCATAAATTCATCCAAAGATTGGTTCCGGTAGTAACTGGTTACCGGTTTTTCAAAAAGGTTGTGGCGCACATAGTCGCTCAACTTTCGGCAGGTGCTTGCCTTCCATTTTCGTTCAATTTTCGCATACTCAGCGGGTGTCAGGCGCAGACCGATGATGCGCGTCCGGTTTGAATTCTCTCTTCCCATCTCTTCTCATTTTATCGTTTTCAAACTCCTTTGCTCGTATCAGTGTCCCCCGCCCACGAGTTCCGAGTGTGGGGCGGCAAGATTCGGTTGTTTAACAACCGGACATCTTGCCGTTTGCAGGAACGTGGCAAACTTTCAGCTTTTTCAACTATTGCCCTAACATTTTCATGCTGCAATTCAGCTTATCTATACAAAATTAAACAGGCAGTTTGGTCTTTACATAACCTCACTATATTTTGATTAGGATGGTTTGAATAGGGGTAACTAACTTTATTGTGTGAATTTTCATTCATTAACATGAGTAAAGTTGCTGGCAAATTATGTAGCCAGTGTTTATTGTTGGTGTGGGAATGGATGATTACAAAAAAGGTTATTGAGAAGATTGACCAGATAGCTAAAAACAGGGAAACCAGTTTTTGCAGTCCATAGCAGGAGGTGAGAGATGGGAAACAAGGAGATTGAGAGGATACCACCTGACAAAGCAGTGGAACTTTTAAAAGAAGACGGGATTGAAGTTACAGAAGAACAGGCAAAGGTCATTCTGGAATTTTTGTACGATATGGCCGACATTGTGGTCGATCAATACCTGGCTAAACCAGCATAATTTTGTAAATTTACGAGGATAAATTGTTGCATTAGTTCCACCCTTTTATTATCAAATTATGAAAATTGCAGATTTATATATTCGGGTAAGCACCGATGAACAGGCAGATAGAGGTTACTCTCAACGTGACCAGGATGAAAGACTACGTAAATACTGTGAAATAAATTCCATCCAAGTAAGAAAGGTTGTTTATGAGGACCATTCTGCAAAAACATTCAACCGCCCGGCATGGACAAAACTATTAGTTGACCTTCGAAAACATCGAGGGCATTCAGACCTTATCCTTTTTACAAAGTGGGATAGGTTCAGCCGTAATGCCGGAGATGCCTACCAGATGATAAGTACTTTGCGGAGGCTTGGAGTGGAACCGCAGGCCGTTGAACAGCCACTGGACTTGTCCATCCCGGAAAATAAAATGATGTTAGCCTTCTACCTGGCAGCACCCGAAGTGGAAAATGACCGCAGGGCTTTGAATACTTTTCACGGTATGAGACGTGCCAAAAAGGAAGGGCGTTGGATGGGTATTGCGCCAATAGGATATATCAATAGAATAACTGAATCAGGAAAGAAATACATTACTCCTAAAGATATACAGGGAGATATTATGCGCTGGGCTTTCAACGAACTTGCCAATGGAAAGTTCAATACAGAACAGATATGGAAGATGGCAAAGGAAAAAGGCCTTATATGCAGTAAAAACAACTTTTGGGTGGCTATACGAAATCCTGTCTATTGCGGTATAATCTGTATTCCAAAATTTCAGGATGAAGAAAAATTCATGGTTCAGGGGCAGCATGAACCGCTAATTTCTGAAGCCCAGTTTTATGCGGTGCAGGATGTATTGGATGGACGCAAAAAAGTTAAACGAACCAAGATAATTGCCGATGATAACATTCCATTGAGAGGTTTTCTGGTATGTCCCAATTGTGGAAGGATGTTAACTGCCAGTGCCTCCAAAGGACGTAATCGATACTATCATTATTACCATTGTAGTTCCGACTGTGGTATCCGTTATAAAGCACCCGAAGCCAATGCAAAGATGGTGGATGAAATCCGGAAATATGTTCAACCTTTGCCTCGTCTTCAATTATTCAAAGAGGTAATTGTTAGAGTGTATAAGGCTAAAACACAGGTCCAGCGCTACGAAGTTCAGCAATTAAAAATACAGTTGGAAGAAGCCAATAATAGACTGACTAAAGCAAGAGAATTGTTGATCTGTGGGGACATTGAAGCTAATGATTACCGCACAATAAAAGCCGAAAGCGAAGAACGCATTAACAGACTGGAGGCTAAATTATCAGCAGCAATAACGGACACAACCAACATTGAACCTTTATGGGATAAAGCTATCAGCAGCATTTCGCAATTAGATGTTTTGTACGAAAAAGGGACTGTAACACAGAAAAGAAAAATCATTGGTTCGATGTTCCCCGAAAAATTGACTTTTGACGGATTTCAATATCGAACCACTCGAATCAATGAAGCATTGAATCTCATGCTGCTGATAAACAGCAAAATACAAGGCACAAAAAATGGGACAAATCCATCATTTTTGGACTTGTCCCATCAAGTGACCCAGCTGGGATTCGAACCCAGGACCCCATCCTTAAAAGGGATGTGCTCTACCAACTGAGCTACTGAGTCATCCTTATTTGCCTTACCTTTCTGATAAGGCGCTGCAAAGGTAAACCCTATTTTCTTTTTTGCAAACCTATTTGTCAGATTCTCCCGAATTTGAAGAATATTTTACAAACCAAAGTTTTAATACCTGAAAATTTTACGATAAAATTACGAGGTTACGCGTTCTTATTTTAAAAATTGTAAACAAACAGGTGATTCAGTAGGAACTTTAAAGCCTGTAAATATGAGTTTCCCAGAAGGCTGATCGACCTTGAAAACAACAATATCATTACTTTTCTGGTTGGCTACAACTAAAAAACGACCTGAAGGGTCGATAGTAAAGTTCTGTGGCCAGTTTCCATCGACCGAGACGGTTTCTATCAACTCCAACTTTCCATTGATTGGATCGCGCTTAAAAGCAGTTATACTGTTGTGTCCAAGGTTCGATACGTAAACAAACCGTCCATCAGTGGATAAATGGATGTCAGCACCCCAGTTTTCCTCTTTAAAATCTTTGGGTAATGTTCTAATGGTCTGAACTGACTTCCATTCGCCTCCGTATTTCATCAGAACAACAATGGTCGAGCTCAATTCGTTAACGACATATATATAGCGTCCATCAGCAGAGAAATCAAAATGTCGCGGACCGGAACCAGGTGCCAGCTTGACAAAGGGCTGTTCATGAGGCTGAATCATACTTTCCCCTGTAGTAATATCGTAAATTTTAAGTTCATCAGTACCCAAATCGGATGCAAACAATAACTTGCCTGTAGCGTCAAAACGTGCAGAATTCGGATGTGACTGCGTTTGACGGCCGGGAAACTGGCCACTACCTTCGTGTTGAATTCGTTGCACCATTTCCGAGAGACTTCCATCAGGTAAAATTTTGAAAAACGACAAACTTCCGCTCGTATAATTCGTAGTCACCAACTTTTTCCCATCAGGAGAGAGACTTACATAACAAGGATTTTCACCGTGAGTAAGAACATAATTTATCAATGTCAATTTACTGTCAGATTCAATCCTGAATGATGAAATACCACCACTTTTATCAGCACTCAAGCTATCGAGTTCGCTCACCGCATAAAGATATTTTTTGCTGGGGGAAATGGTCAGAGATGTTGGATTATTAATTATTGCAGGCCTTTTCAGATCAATCAACCGTCCGGTTTGATCGTTAAAAGAGAATACAAAAATCCCATTGGCCATCCCCTTCGTATAAGTTCCAACATACAAAGTATGCCTCTTGGCGTCAACCTGCAAACTAATAAAAAGCACACATATTAAACTGATTACAAACGTTTTCATTTTTCAGGATTTCTATACTTCAGATAACTTATTCCGAAGTATGTTGTTACTTGTTATTGAAGTCAAAATTAAAATTAAAAGCTATGAAATCACATATTATTCAATTGATACTTTTTATCATTTTCAGCAAAAAACAATTACCCCATTTTGACCGGGTGAAAACGAAATAAAATAATCAAAAAGAAAAGCAATGGAAAAACCTATAATAGCAGTAAAAAGACCGGCTCAGGTTAGTCTTGAACCGGGACAATACTTCTGGTGCGCGTGTGGCAGAAGTTCCAATCAGCCATTCTGTAACGGATCACATCGGGGAACTGAATTCACTCCTGTCCTATTTAAAATTGAGGAAAAACAAGAAGTGTTTCTTTGCCAATGCAAACAAACCAAAAATCCACCTTTTTGTGACGGAACTCATAAAACACTTTAGCAAAAAAAATACCGCGGCAATGCTAACCAAATGTTACAATTAGTATTTGCTTGATTTTCTTTATACCGAAAAAATTTCCTTTTTCAGCAATTGATATTCATGCTCAAAATTCGGCGTAAAAATATTCGTGCCCAGATTGGCATCAATTTGTTTTTGCGTCCAAAACCGTCCTTCTTCCACTTCCTCCGAATGCAGATGGATTGATTTGAAGTCGTGACTAACAAAAACGTAAACCAACTCCGATTCAATTTCGCTGTCCCAGCGGTAAGTTTTAACCAGGCGGGCAGCGAAGTTCTGAAGACCAATTTCTTCCCATGCTTCGCGTTTCAGTGCAGTCTCAAGTGTTTCACCAGCAGAAATGTGCCCACCCACAGCGGTATCCCATTTCCCCGGCTGAACCAGTTTATTCAAGGGTCTTTTCTGCAAATAAACATGTTTCTGAGTATTCAAAACATGTAAATGCACAACCGGATGCAGCAGCTTTTCGCCACGATGACAAATCGAACGTGGAGCTTTGCCAATAATCTGACCCGCTTCGTCAACGATTGGCAACCATTCTTCATCATCAGGAATTAACAGTGGTTTATGGCTGAGTTTTTGCTTGACGAATTCGTAGCCAAATACCACTGCAAACAAAATATAGAATAAACCACCGCTGATGAATGCCCAAGCCCCGTCCGACATATAAAAGGTTGCGTAAAATACCAATGCTGTATGAAACAGAAATACAAAAAACATGAGTTGCATGGTCTTCCTGAATTGCGCCATTTGCTGCTCGTTCAGCTCCATGTCCTTTATGTACCGCTGAGTCATCAACCCAATAATATTCAGCTTAGAAAACGCTGAAACCGCAAGTACCGCGCACAATATCAATTCAACCAATCCGGGTTTCAGCTTAAAAAAGATATCGTTATTGAGAAGCAATGAAACAGAACCAAGTACGACAAGCAAACCGGTATCAAACAAAACAAATTTGTCGAATCGTTTTTCCTGAATCC
>Ga0302292_1000629_pt1 | contig 24626 bp, 19 predicted proteins | sample III_Fen_N2_1_FD_194553 | JGI IMG/M metagenome (GOLD analysis project Ga0302292, IMG submission 194553) | Peat permafrost microbial communities from Stordalen Mire near Abisko, Sweden - III_Fen_N2_1 | ecosystem: Environmental > Terrestrial > Soil > Wetlands > Permafrost | place: Sweden: Abisko...
CGGCGACCGGTTGCTTCTTAAGCCCGGACAATTTCAAATACAGGGTGAGTTGATGCAAGGACATCAGCACCATAGGCTTGAAGGAACCCAACAGGCTCATTCCGACACCCATCACCGACTTGAATTCGGTGTCCAACATTTGAAAATCGGCTGGAGAAACCAAATCCTTCATCTTTTTTCCTTTCATGACTGAACCCTGCATCATCTTCTTTTGGATGCCAGGCTCCTTCAAATCCATTTCGCCGACCACTGCGTCGGCTTGCGCGCAAACAGCCAAGATGGAGTCAAACTGAGGAATCTTATCCTTGTCGATCAAGTGGTGGGTACCAAAAAGATAACTGCTCTTTTTCAGACCATTGCCAGATATTTTCCACAAAAGTTGCCCCTGAGCATGGAGGGTCAGCAGAAGGAGAACAAATATGAAAATGGTCCTTTTTTGCATGGTTTAATAAACTAGGGATTGAAACGGAGTTCAGCAGCAGCCCGCCCCTCGGCAAACCGTCCTTCGTCAAACACCAAGACCCCATTGACCCATGTTTTCTGAACCTTGCTTCTAAAAACCTGTTCTTCGTAAGGCGACCATCCACATTTGGAAAGAATGAGGTCGCCAGTCAAAATCCAAGTATCGTTTGGATCGATCAAAGCCAAGTCCGCAAAATACCCTTCGCGTATGAATCCGCGTCGGTCCATCCGATAAAGGACAGCTGGTGCATGACACATTTTTTCAACCACCATTTCCTTGGTAAAAACCTCATCCTTAACCAATTCCAACATCAAGGGCACCGAAAACTGAATGCTGGGCGAACCGGATGCTGCTGTCAGGCAATTTCCTTGCTTTTCAGACCACAAATGGGGGGCGTGGTCGGTGGCGATCACGTCCAACTTACCCGACTTCAGACCTTCCCTCAAAGCCAGTTTGTCTTGTTCCGTCTTGATGGCCGGGTTGCATTTGATACTGTTACCGCAGCGCACGTAGTCCCTATCGTCAAACCATAGGTGTGGAACACAGACTTCAGCCGTTATCTTCTTTTCTTTCAAAGGTTTGGATTCAAAAAGATCCAGTTCCTTGGCGGTGGTCAGGTGGAGAATGTGCAAGCGCGTTCCAAAACGGTTGGCTAATCCAACGGCAGTGGTGGAACTGGCGTAACAGGCCTCCGCACTCCGAATAAGAGGATGATAGCTCACGGGCAAGTCTCCACCCATGGCTTCCAGATAATATGCTTTGTTGGCCTGGATGATGGCCTCCGATTCAGCATGGATGCCCACAATGGCTGAAACCGTACTGAAAATGCCTTCCAACGCCTTTTGCTGGCCGACCAACATGTTTCCGGTGGAAGAACCCATAAAGACCTTGACACCGCAAACCCTGGAATAATCGGCTTTTTCAAGTTCAGAAAGGTTGTCGTTGGTCGCGCCTAAGTAAAAAGCATAATTGGCCAGCGATTTGGAAGCCGCCAACGCCATTTTGTCCTCCCAGGCCTGAACGGTCGTGGTTAGCGGCATGGTGTTGGGCATTTCCATGAAGGAGGTAACGCCACCGGCCAAGGCGGCGCGTGTTTCGGTAAAAAGGTCGGCCTTGTGGGTCAAACCCGGTTCTCTAAAATGCACGTGATCGTCAATAGCACCGGGAATAAGCCATTTGCCACTAGCGTCCAGCACTTGGCAAGAATTTATAACCTCTTGAGGGACAACACCTTCAAAAATTCTAGATATCATTGCACCTTCCAAGAGCACGGATCCGACGAAGGAGCGACCTTCGTTGATGATCAGCGCCTGATGAATCAGGGTTTTGGTCATGCAGCAGACGTTTTTTTCAGGGGAAATTTGCGGTTCCAGCTTCTCATCGTCATTTTAATGACACCGAAAACAGCTTCGTTGAATATGCCGCCATTCATTTTGGAAACGCCCAGTTCCCTATTGGAGAATACGATGGGAACCTCCTTGATGGTGAAGCCGCATTTCCAAGCGGTGAACTTCATTTCAATTTGAAAAGCGTATCCTTTGAAACGGATGTTGTCCATTTCAATGGTTTCGAGCACTTCACGGCGATAACATTTGAAACCAGCCGTGGTATCGAAAATTTTCAAACCGGTGACCACTCGGACGTAATAAGAGGCGAAATAGGACATCATCACCCTGCCGATGGGCCAATTGACCACATTCACGACATTATTGACGTACCGGGAACCAATGGCAACGTCGGCACCTTCCACGGCACAGGCATGGTATAAATGAATCAAGTCTTTAGGGTTATGCGAGAAATCGGCATCCATTTCAAAAATGAAATCGTAGCCGTTTTTCAACGACCAATGGAAACCAGCTATGTAGGCAGTACCCAAACCCTGCTTGCCAGAGCGTTCAAGTAAATGCAGCGATTCAGGGAATTCCTTTTGCAAAGTCTTCACGATGGAACCGGTTCCATCTGGTGAACCATCGTCTACAATGAGAATGTCAAAGGCTTTGGGCAAACCAAATACAGCCTTGATGATCAGTTCAATGTTTTCTTTTTCGTTGTAAGTCGGAATAATGACGATGGAATCGGAAGTCATGCTCATTGATTTTTTGAGTATAATTGAATCCAAATATAAGGCTTTATTTTTCTCTCACCCGAATAATAACGCCATATATTTTCTAATTTTGCAGGGATTTAAACATCTTTAGGAAAACAGAGTTTGGAAATAGGAATTTTACGAGAACTCTACCAAAATCACCCGCAACTGCTTGCGGGTAAGTCGGTATTGTCGAAAACGGGTGAGAACCTGTATTTGGAGGGATTGATCGGTTCTTCCATAAGTCTGGCCCTAGCTGCACTTTTTGAGTCCGGCAAGCGGGATTTCGTGTTGGTTCACGAAGACGCCGAGTTGGCTGGATACCTGTACCATGATTTGGTGCAACTGCTTGGTTCCGAAAAGGTTTTCTATTATCCGGCCAGTTTCAAACGAGCACTCAAATACGGCAGAAACGACCCCGGCAACACTATTTTGAGAACGGAAGCGCTCACCGCCTTGCGTCAAGAGGAAAGCATCGTCGTGGTCACCTATCCGGACGCCCTTCTCGAAAAAGTGGTTTCCACGGAGGAACTCAAACAAAATACGTTGACCCTGCACAAAGGCGAACACATCGACAACGCTTTTGTCATCGAGTTGCTGCAGACGTTTGGGTTCGAACGGGTGGATTATGTGTACGAACCTGGACAATTCGCCGTACGTGGAAGTCTCATCGACGTCTATTCCTGGAGCCACGAACTCCCCTATCGCATCGACTTCTTCGGGGACGAAGTGGAAAGCATCCGCAGCTTCGACATTGAAAATCAGCTCTCCAACGAACATGCGGACAGCATCAAGATTGTTCCTTTCGCCGATCAAGGCAGTCAAAATCAGGTTGCCTTTACCGATTACCTGAACGCGGATGCACTTTTGGGCTTCTCCGATTTCGACTACGCCTGCGGTAAACTCCGAATTTTGGCGGAGGAACCCGGCGATACGCCTTTGGACCGATTGTTGACCGACACCGACTTCCAGCATGCAGCGCAGAAACACTCCTGGGTGGAGTTCGGCCGGAAGGCATACAGCAACAAGCACACGACACTTAATTTCCAAACCTCGCCCCAAGACCAGTTCGGCAAGAATTTCGACTTTGTCAGCCAAGCATTTCAGCGGTACACGGAATTGGGTTACCAGCTTTTTGTGTTGAGTGACAGTCCAAAACAAATTGAACGGCTGAAAACAATCTTCGAGGACCGCGAGGAACATCAACATTTCAATCCCATCGAGAAAACCTTGCACGAAGGATTCGTGGACCATGACCTGCATATAGCCTGTTTCACCGACCACCAACTTTTTGAGCGCTACCACAAGTACAACCTGCGTTCCGACAAGGCCAGAAACGGCAAACTGGCGCTCAGTTTAAAGGAAATCGTTCAGTTCCAGTTTGGCGACTACGTGGTGCACATCGACCACGGCGTGGGTCGATTCGCAGGCCTGTTCCGCACGGAAATCAACGGCAAGATGCAGGAAATCATCAAAATCGTCTACAAGGACGACGACACTATTTTCGTGAGCATCCACAACCTGCACCGCATCTCGAAATATCGGGGCAAGGAGGGCGAAGAACCCAACATCCACAAATTGGGTGGTGCTGCCTGGTCCGCCATGAAGGAACGGACCAAGAAAAAAGTTAAGGATATTGCCCGCGACCTTATTCTATTATACGCCAAACGCAAGGACGAACAAGGGTTCCAATACAGCCCCGACAGTTTCATGCAGCAGGAATTGGAAGCGTCCTTCGCCTATGAAGACACTCCCGACCAGACCAAAGCCACCAACGACGTCAAGGGCGATATGGAGAGCCTCTTGCCCATGGACCGGCTTATTTGCGGCGATGTAGGTTTCGGCAAGACGGAAGTGGCCATCCGTGCAGCCTTCAAGGCCGTAGCCGACAACAAGCAGGTGGCCATCCTCGTTCCAACGACGGTGCTTGCCCTGCAGCACTACAAAACCTTCAAGAAGCGTTTGGCCGACTTCCCCTGCAAGGTCGATTATTTGAGCCGAACCCGTAAACCGGGCGATGTGGCCGAACTCTTGAAAGATTTGAAGGAAGGCGGCACGAACATCGTCATCGGCACCCACAAACTCATCGGCAAGAATGTGCAATTCAAAGATTTGGGCTTGCTCATCGTGGATGAGGAACAAAAATTCGGCGTGGCCATCAAGGAAAAACTCAAACAGCTCAAAGTCAATGTAGATACGCTGACCATGACGGCCACACCCATTCCGCGTACCCTCCAATTTTCCTTGATGGGTGCCCGCGATTTGAGCATCATCTCCACGCCTCCACCAAACCGCTACCCCATCCAGACGGAAGTGAACTCTCTGTCAGAAGACCTTTTGAAAGAATCCATCGAATTCGAACTCGGACGAAACGGGCAAGTGTTCCTGCTGAACAACCGTGTCAGCAACCTCATCGACATCGAACGGTTGGTGAACAAATGCGTGCCAGGCGCCCGTACGGTCATCGCCCATGGGCAGATGGACGGCGAAAAGTTGGAAAAAATCATCATGGACTTCATGGATTACGCCTACGACGTGCTCATCTGCACCACCATCATCGAAAGCGGCATCGACATCCCGAACGCCAACACGATGATCATCAACAATGCCCATCAGTTCGGACTCAGCGACTTGCACCAGTTGCGTGGTCGTGTGGGCAGAAGCAACCGCAAGGCATTCTGCTATTTGCTCGCACCACCGGTTCAGTCATTGACACCCGAAGCCAGGCGCCGCCTCCAGGCCATCGAAAACTTTGCCGACCTGGGCAGCGGGTTCAACATCGCCATGCAAGATTTGGACATCCGCGGTGCCGGCAACATGCTCGGAGCAGAACAAAGCGGCTTCATCGCCGATTTGGGCTTTGAAACATACCAGAAAATCCTGAACGAAGCGGTGCAGGAACTCAAGAACGAGGAGTTTTCCGAACTGTATGCCGACGAGAAACACGCCACGGACAGCGAAGGCTCACCCACCTATGTCGCTGACTGCCTGGTCGAATCGGACATGGAACTCCTGTTCCCGGAATCCTACGTCCCCGGTTCCTCCGAACGCATGAGCCTGTATCGTGAAATGGACAATTTGGAAGCTGAAACCGAAATCGTGGCCTTCAGCAATCGGCTCATCGACCGGTTCGGCCCCATTCCGAAAGTGGGTTCAGACCTCATCGACATGGTCCGTCTGCGCCGCATTGCAAAGACGCTCGGCATGGAAAAAGTGGTGCTCAAAACCGGCAAGATGACCTGTTTTTTCGTAAGCAATCCCAACTCCACCTTTTACCAGTCAAAAGCCTTCGACGGCATCCTGAATTATACCCAGAGCCACCTAAAAACCACCCGTTTGCGGGAGCAAAACAACAGGCGATCCCTGGTGGTCGAAAACGTGGAAAACATCGCAACGGCTCTTGTTCAACTGAAATTAATGCAGTAAATTTGTCGTTCGGCTTAAAAAACAATAAACCAGATATGATCAAACTGACTTTCCCGGACGGTTCCGTCCGCAATTACCCCAAAGGCACCACCGCTTTCCATGTGGCCGAAGGCATCAGCCCGCGACTTGCACAGGATTGCATCGCCGCCACCATCGACGGTCAAACGATTGAAATGAACCGCCCCATCCTCAACGATGCCTCCATTCAGCTGCTCAAATGGGACGACGCCGAAGGCAAGCACGCTTTTTGGCATTCCTCTGCTCACTTGATGGCGGAAGCCCTACAGGAACTCTATCCTGGCATTCAGTTCGGTATCGGACCAGCCATTGAAAATGGGTTCTATTACGACGTGGATCCGGGTGAAAACGTCATCAAGGAATCCGACTTGGCCGAAATCGAAGCCAAGATGGTGGAACTTGTATCCCGCAAAGAGTCCATTGTCCGCCGCGACATCAGCAAAACAGAAGCCCTTAAATTCTTCGGCCAGAAAAACGAAGGCTACAAGTGCGAACTCATTTCCGAACTGCAGGACGGCACCATCACCACCTATTCTCAAGGCAGCTTCACCGACCTTTGCCGTGGTCCGCATCTGGTGAACACCGAAAACATCAAAGCCATCAAGCTACTGTCCGTAGCCGGTGCTTATTGGAGAGGCGACGAAAAACGCAAACAGCTCACCCGCATCTACGGCATCACTTTCCCCAAAAAGAAAATGTTGGACGATTACCTGATTCTGTTGGAAGAAGCCAAGAAACGCGACCACCGCAAAATCGGCAAGGAATTGGAACTCTTCATGTTCAGCGAAATGGTGGGGAAAGGCCTGCCCATGTGGTTGCCCCGTGGCACCGCCCTACGCCTTCGCTTGGAGGATTTTCTGAAACGCATCCAAAAGAAATTCGGCTACCAGCAAGTAATGACGCCGCACATCGGCAACAAGCAATTGTACATCACTTCCGGCCACTATGCCAAATACGGCAAGGATTCCTTCCAACCCATCCACACGCCGGAAGAAGGCGAGGAATACCTGCTCAAACCCATGAACTGCCCGCACCACTGCGAGATCTACAAGTTCGCCCCCCGCTCCTACAAGGACTTGCCCCTGCGCTTCGCCGAATTCGGCACCGTTTACCGCTACGAACAGAGTGGTGAACTGCACGGCCTGACCCGTGTTCGCAGCTTTACGCAGGACGATGCCCACATCTTCTGCCGTGCCGACCAGTTAAAGGACGAATTCCTCAAAGTGATGGACATCATCTTCATTATTTTCAAGGCCTTGGACTTCGAGAACTTTGAAGCACAGATTTCCCTGCGCGACCCCGAAAACAAGACCAAATACATCGGCAGCGACGAGAACTGGGAAAAGGCTGAACGCGCCATCGTGGAAGCTTGCCATGAAAAAGGCCTGAACGCCAAGGTCGAACTCGGCGAAGCCGCCTTCTACGGTCCCAAACTCGACTTCATGGTCAAAGACGCCCTAGGTCGCCGTTGGCAACTGGGAACCATCCAAGTGGACTACAATTTGCCCGAACGTTTCGAACTGGAATATGTTGGCAGCGACAACCAAAAGCACCGTCCCATCATGATCCACCGTGCGCCCTTCGGCTCCATGGAACGCTTCGTGGCCGTATTGATTGAGCACACCGCCGGCAAGTTTCCCTTATGGCTCACGCCAGACCAGGTGGTCATTCTACCCATCAGCGAAAAGTTCAACGACTATGCCAAACAGGTCTGCGACTACCTCAACGACCGCGACATCCGCACCATCCTGGACGACCGCAACGAAAAAATCGGCCGCAAGATTCGAGACAACGAGTTGAAACGCATTCCATACATGCTCATCGTCGGTGAGCAAGAAGCAGAAAAACAAGAAGTTTCGGTAAGAAAACAGGGTGAAGGCGATAAAGGTTCAATGAATTTTGTTACCTTTGCCGAACTTTTGACCCAAGAAGTCGAAAAGATGGTTACCTCATGGTAATCAACAACTTGATAGTCATACATTTAAACATAACAAAACGAGGTTTTAAAACATCTGAATGAAGAACGATGATTTGAAAATGCAGTACCGGATCAATGACAGGATCCGTGTCAAAGAGGTTCGCTTAGTCGGTGAAAACGTGGAACAGGGTGTTTACAGCATCCAACAAGCGTTGGCCATAGCCGATTCCAAACAGTTGGACCTGGTGGAAATCTCCCCGAACGCTGCCCCCCCCGTCTGCCGTGTCATTGACTATCAGAAATTCCTATACCAACAGAAAAAGAAGGTAAAGGAACAAAAGGCCAAAGCCACCAAGATCACGCTGAAGGAAATTCGTTTCGGACCCCAAACGGACGATCACGATTACAACTTCAAGCTGAAACACGCCAAATCCTTCCTCGAGGAAGGCTGCAAGGTGAAGGCTTACGTCTTTTTCAAGGGCCGTTCCATCCTGTTTAAGGAACAAGGCGAAGTATTGTTGCTCCGTTTTGCCAACGACCTGGAAGATTATGGAAAAGTGGAAAGTATGCCGGTGCTCGAAGGTAAACGCATGATCATCATGCTGGCTCCCAAGAAGAAAGCAGAACCAAAACCCGTTAATAGCAAACCAATTACTAATTTAAAAACAGAGCAAGATGCCAAAGATGAAAACTAATTCCGGTTCTAAAAAGAGGTTCACCCTTACCGGAACAGGTAAAATCAAGCGTAAACACGCGTTCAAAAGTCACATTTTGACCAAGAAGACGACGAAGCAAAAACGTAATTTGACCCACATGGGTATGGTTGACAAGACCGACCTGAACAACGTCAAGTTGTTGTTGGCCATGAAGTAGTCAACAAAAAAGAATTCAACATCATTTTTAACCGAATGCCTTAGCTCAAAAGTTCATCTGAGAAGCATGACGCTAACATTCAAAAAAAAGAAACAAAATGCCTAGATCAGTCAACCACGTTGCCTCCAGAGCACGTAGAAAAAAAGTTTTATCCCTGACCAGAGGATACTTCGGTTCCAGAAAGAATGTCTGGACTGTTGCCAAGAACACTTGGGAAAAAGGTCAACAATATGCTTACCGTGACCGTAAGACCAAAAAACGCGAATTTCGTGCTTTGTGGATTCAGCGTATCAACGCCGGCGCACGTCTTGAAGGAATCTCATATAGCCGCTTGATGGGTGCTTTGCACAAAGCTGGCATCGAAATCAACCGCAAAGTTTTAGCCGATTTGGCCATGAACGAGCCCCAGGCCTTCAAAGCCATCGTCCAACAAGCCAAAAACAACGCATAATAAGCTCTTATACAGCTTGGAAGCCTCGAAGAAATTCGGGGCTTTCTTTTTTGAACATATAACCTTCAAAAGTTGCTATTTAAGGGATGTTTCTATATATTTGTTGTATAGAAGTCGTGTCAACATTGATTGGTAGACTCATCAATTACATAACGAACACCGAGACAAGCTCAGGCATTACAATGGCGGGCCGTAAACCTGAAAAGGTCGCGTAGGCGCAACGGATTACAAAGGACACCTGGCTCTCAAATCCTGTCGACCGGAGTTTTCACACATCTTATTGGTGCGGCTTCTTCCCCACTCTACACGGGGCCATTTCTTTGGAAGTGGCCCCGTGTTTGCGTTCCATGAAAAACGATAGTCGTTCGGATTTCTTGATTATAAGAAGAAAATCGCCATATAGCATTTAGTAAATGTAAATATTATGTATATTTGGAATGTGAAATTACTGTTATAAAATATATAAAGATGAACGCATGAACAGATTTGCACTTCTCCCCCTTTTTCTAATATTTTTTTTAAGTCTGAAAGCACAGGATAGAATAATAAGCACTTCGAATGATACCATTCAGTGTAAAATTGTTTCAATTGGCAGCGAACGAATTTTGTATGAACTTAAAGAAAAAAATGGATTCGTTACAAGTAAGTTCATCCAACTTTCGCAAGTATCTGAATATTCGAGATTTTCTTCAACGAATAAGGAGTTGAAACAACCGGTAAAGAGAAGAATGAATTCTACGAATGTTCCAGAAAAAGTTTGGACTCTTCGGGTGAATGTCGGCAAATCCGAGTTGCCTTGGTACTTGGACGAGGTTACATCCGACTACACCACGGAAGCGTATTATAAAAAGATAACAACAGGGTTTCATATAAATTCAAACGCCATTTATTGGGCGACCAACTATTTAGGAGTTGGCATAGACTATTCATTTTTCCATTCGAGCTTTTATGGCAGCATTACTAATCCTTACGCCTTGTCCATGTACAGTTTGGCTACCGAAGATTTCAACCAGTACTTTCATTTCTTGGGGCCTACTATTCAATTTAAACAATACCTTGATGTTAAACGAAAGTTCTTCATCAGTGAATCGCTATCGGCTGGGGCATTGTTATATCGTCTTGAAGATCAAATCACATATCCCATCATCGAGCAAAACGTCTACTCTGATTACTCAACCAACACCTTGCTGACAGCCTTTAGCTTGGCGGCTAAAATTGGATTAACTGCCGAATACCGACTGTCACGAAGCTTATCCGTCGGAATGGGAGCTGATTTTCTGTATGGTACATTAAAAAAAGCAAGTATTGAGGTGCGGGATTCGAAGCACAACAATACTTCATTGACGAATCAGGAACTTTCCAAAACCATGAACATATCCCGGTTGGATTATTCATTTGTTTTGAGTTATCAATTCTAAAATTTGCACCAACATCTCCATTTATGCAAAATTGTACAAAAAACATCCTATTGTTTACTCTACTCTTTCTGTTGGCTGGATGCAACAACGCTTTTTTGAACGAGGGTCTGGACAATTCAACTTTTCCAGTCGGATTATCGAACATTTCCATTTCGCCGGATTGGGAAAGCGCCAATTATCTGTTTAAACTCCCAGGACTCGACAATGTTGATTATCAAATTACTTCGAAACCCTCGTGGCTCAAGATTAGCTCTAATAGCGGGCATATATCGGATAGCGTCGGAGTGGTTCAGTGTTCTGCCAATAAGAATTCCGATTTTAGTCAAGTAGGCATCTACACGGATTTTATGACAGTAAAGGCTGAGGAAAAGGATTATAAAGTTCCTATAACCTACATTACGGAAGGGGAACCTACTGTAGTGGTCGAAAGTACAATCGAACTTTCTTATTCCATTTATAACAATTTCAATTTGAGAATTCAAAATACGGGCTTAGGTGTGTTACTATGGAAAATCGTCAGTATGCCTGATTGGTTGGCTGTTGATTCAACGAGACTTGAGTCCTCCGGCTTTTATATCATGCAAAACAATTCGTATTATTTACCGCTTATTTTTACGCAGGGCGGAAATTATTCAGGAAATTTGACAGGTAAAATTGTGCTGGCGACCAATGATAAAGCGCATCCGACGGTAACGATAAATGCAACGGCCGATTTGGGAACACCTCAACTAAGCATCTATACAAACACCCTAAATTTAAATTCTGCAGAAACGTCCAAAATCTTTAGTTTCAGCAATTATGGAAGTGGTCTTCTGACTTGGAAATTTGAAGACATACCCGATTGGCTTACTATTTCGCCATCTAGTGGAATATATAGCCCTTATACTTCTTACGACAATGTTGTATTCAGTTGTAATTGTTCCAAACTTTCACCTGGACAAAATATAGCTGTGGTTCATCTCAAAACAAACGACAGTTCCCATTTGACGTATAATATTACTGTAACAGCTCTTGCACCGGGAAATAATGTGAATATGCGTACTATCGTTGGGAACATCGCAGATGCCGTCTTTAATAAAAACACAAACATCTTGTATTTTGTAACAAGTCAGCCAAACAAGTTGATTGCCTATGATGTTTCAACTCGAACTGTTTTGCATGAGATAGCGTTAGGTAAAGCTCCAACATGTTTTGCCATTTCCGAAGACTGGACAAAAGCTGCTGTAGGTCATAATGGATCATTCAGTGCCATCGACTTAACCAGCAATACAGTAACGGCAACTTACTTGTCAGATTACTCTGTACATGACATCGCTTGGGCAACTAGCAATTGGTATGCTTACACACAAAATGGTGGAAGTTTCTCCTGTCTTCATTGGATCAATACGGCTACTGGTGCGTTGTACGAAGATGCAGACAAGTCTAGCCTCGATGGAACTTCCATCGTCAAGAAGGTTCCTGGTCAACCCTATCTGATTGCGACACGAAACAGCACCTCTCCTAGTGGTTTTTTTGCTTATGATATCGCTACTAAAAGTAAGAAAAGCTACTCACACATGGATTTGTCAAATTTCTGGATGTCGGAAGATGGCCAGTATATTTTTTCTCAGAACAGCAACATATACCGTACCACGAGTTCAACTGGTTCGACAAACACGTTCGATGCGGACATCAATGCCATTGGTCAATTCGATTTCAGTGAAAGCAATTATTATGGAATGAAATTCATTTCCCACTGCAATCATAATTTATGGATTATCCGGAATGATTCGTATTCGTCCGATTTATCCAATATTGTTTATCAGTATGAAGATAATGATTACACTTTAGTAAATCAATTTGCTTGCTATTCGCTTTATCAACCCGATGAACAATCATCTGCTTTTAAAATTCAAGCAAATTACGTTTTTGCCAACAATGAAGGAACAGAAGTTTCGGTTTTATGTAAAGGGACAGACAACAATACGTGGATCATACAATTTATTCCTTTAAATAATTGAAAATGTAACACCTATGGAAACAAAGAAAAATGCACAAATGATTGAAGTTATCGAGCTTTTAATTGCATGTGTAATCTCTCTGTTGCTCATTAAGATTCCGGCCATTCTTCAGCTTACCGCTCATGAAAATGAATTTTACTTGAAAAATGGTGCACTGATCATCTTTTTTGGCATGTCCGTTTATCTATTGCTTTCCAAAGGATTGGCAAAAAAAATGCAATGGATTTGGATAGCTGTTACCTTTCTTATTCCGGCAGCCTTTATCAATCTATTGCCCGGTACCAGCAAAAATGATGTGGTCATGCTTTCTAGCATGCACCCATCATCGCCAATATATTCAGCCCATTGGTGCTGGTGATGTTGGTGATATTCCTCATCAGCCTCCCCTTTTCATCCAAAGATCCGTATAATGACAGAACGTTTTTATTGATCTTCAACTTATTGCTCCTTGGTGTTATGGCCATCATCGTAACGTTCGGATTCCCATTGATTTTCGGAATCCATTAATGTCTTAACTTGAATTTTTCAGCTAGGGCCGGATACAGTTTCATGTATTCGGTGGTGGCACCATCCTTGTCAAAAAGGTTACCCCAACGTGGTGAAGTCGCTTCCCATATAAATGTTCCCAAGCCCTTTTTATCGGGCAAATTCATCACGATTTCATTGACTTCTTTTCTGAAAACTTGGTATTCAACCACAACGATGGGTTTGTGATAACGAGCAATCAAATCCGTCAAATTGTTTTTCAATTCATCAAGTGTACCGTGGTATTCAGGGTAATACGATTGGCCGATGATGTCAAACGAAACACCGTTTTTAATAATCTTGTCCAAAAACCAGACCGATTCCCTGTTTTGGCCTCCACATGCCAAGTGAATCATGATTTTACAATTTGGGCTCACGGTTCGTACCGCCTCACTTGCCCTGCGCAGCAAATTTGACAAGGGAATCAGGGTACTGTCAGTCTTGCCCTCGGGCCAAAGCATTCCATGATTGATTTCATTTCCGATCTGCACCATATCAGGAGTGAGGCCCTCTTTCTTAAATTGGAGAAGAACATCCTTTGTGTAATGGAATATCCTATCTTCCAAATCTTTACTTTTCAAACTATCCCAGGAAGTAGGCATGAATTGTTTGCCCGGATCTGCCCAAGTATCACTGTAATGAAAATCGAGTAGGAACTTCATACCAGAGGTCTTGATCCGTTTCGCCATAGCTAGCGTATGCTCCAAATCACAATAACCGTCCTTGGAATATCCCTTTACAGCTTTGGGGTCCACAAATAGGCGTAATCGAATCCAATTGAAACCATTTTCTGTCAGAATATGGAGCACATCTTTCTTTACACCCGAGTCAGAAAAATTCAAACCTTTGTCTTCCTGTTGCTGCACCCAAGATACATCTGCACCAATACAATAAGGCCATGTTTTGGCAGCAAACACATTTAAAATGGAACAGTTTAGTATTAGTATCAGTATGAAGAAGTCTTTGATACGCATTGATATAGGATTTATTGATGCGAAAATACACATTATGTATCTTTCATAATCATCAATTTCAATAATTTTGTAGATTTGAGGTCATGTACAAGTATTCTGCCATACGACTCCTACTTCTGGTTTCAACCTGCCTGTATCCACCTGTCATATCTGCCCAGTCCATTTTGCAAAAAATGCTGAATGAAGCGCAGGACGGTGACACGTTGTACTTCGGAAAAAAGGATTACGTCTCAGACAATAGTGTTACATTGTCGGGCAGGAAGAATTTGACCCTCATTTTTGAGGAAGGCTCAACCATTACCTGCTCTTCACAGATTCAGGACATCATGGTAATTCAGAACTGCTCTGACATTCAAATCTACAATGGCACTTACAAGCACCAAGTTTCTGATGACACAAAATGTTTTGGTTCAGGATTTTACCTGTATCAATCCCAAAACATTCGAATAATGAATATTGACTTGGACAACAAAGGTGTAAATGGCATATTTGCTCAAGCGATCAACAAGTTGGAGCTTATCCATTGCCTCATTCAAAACAATTCAGCCACAGCCTATCTTTTTCAGGGTCAAAACAGGAACATTACATTACAGAGCAATCGATATGAAAACAACGGTATCGACGGCGATGAAATATATAGTTTCAAGAATAATACCCTTGGAACAGACCCATTTGAGTCCATTGATGAAAAAGCCATGAGCACATCTGAATCAATAATGATGGATTCCCTTTTTCAGCTGCATCAACACCTATTTTTAAAAATCAAAGAAGCTCAAATAAATCCGAGCATTTCTAAAATCGAATATGATTCTCTAAACAGGGCGCCATTGGATGAAGAACAAGTAGAAAAACGTGTTTATCCAGCATGGTTGGAACATTCTGTCAATTCAAGCAATGTCGTTGTCTGGATGAACATTCCTGATAATGTTCGCCAATATCTGGTAAAAACAACCGGTCTGTCAAAGTTTGACACAAGGAATTTCCTTGAATTTTCAAAGTATGATGAACCCGATTTTACCAATATGTCGCCAAAAGCATTTCTAATGGGCATTCAAAGCGATGTGGTCTACATGAATGGCATCATACCTTCCGGCATACATTGGGACTGTGATCCGGAGTTGGAGCAAATGGTTTTGGAATTGAAAAATAAAACCATCCAACAAATAGCTAAAGCTCAAGAAACTGTGGTTTATAGATTATTGCAACTTTGGGAGAACTACCAATCAGCTGGACTTCTGTTTGAAAAGCTTCGATTTGACATCTTGGGAACGTGTCGTTTTAATCTGTCGGAATATCATCCTGAGTTAGAAATGCTGGATGCAACCCTTACACTGAATGACCTCTTTTTGGCAACGTTGCGCATTCCGATTTCACCCATGGTATTAAAGCAACTGTTCTTTAATCGTGATGACTTTACGGTTTATTTTAAAATGCAAGTTCATCCAGGTTATAAACAAACGACTTTCCAAACAGATAGTAAAAGTCTTAGTACGTTGACACTCCCCAATTTGGAACCAATTGAAAATCCTACCATAAAATGCATGAATGAAAAAGGGGTTGAATTCAAATTCAACGTATACGGTTTGATTGGACAAATCTGGGGAAAATCATCAACCACCCTGACCAACCGAAATTACCAGACGATGCTCCAAGGTGGCTTGGTTGCAACAACTGCCATCCGTTCGACCAACGTAAAATTACATTGAAAACCAAAGGCATGGTCAGGTCGTTTTCTGCTATACGAGAAAGCTAAAGGGATATTAATCTCCTAGGCGCTTTATGATGCTATAAGCTTTGTACAAGCCAAGCTGACCTGCCATGCGAAGATCGGCCAAGCCATGTTCGCGATCCCCTAGATAAATTTGAGTAATTCCCCTATTGAACCAGGCTTCCGCAAAGTCGGGGTTAATATCCAAAGCCTTAGAATAATCGATTAATGCATTTCGGTAGTCACGTTGCAAGCAACGAATGTTTCCTCGATTGTAGTAAGCATAGATAAAATTAGGCTCCAACGCCACAACTTTATCCAAATCACGGAGCACAAATTCGAAATCATTACCGAATGCCTTTTCTCCCAAAGTGAAACTACCCGTTTTGGGTGAAACATCGGTGTTATTGATTTTGGAAGCATCTCTCCGTTGTTGTGGATTGGTAGCTGCCGATTCCTCCTCCGATTGTTTGTTGGCATAATCAACATTCATTTTACGGTAACGAAGTATCGCTCTTTCAAAATAAGCCAAAAGCATTTTGTTATTCAGTGCAATGGAACGATCGAAATCCTGCAGAGCATTGTTGATATCCTGTACCAATGTAAAATCCAGTCCCCTGGCAAAAAACAAATTGGCATCATCCGGTGTCAAACCGATTCGTTGTGAATAATCGTCCAAAGAATTGAAATGACTATCTGCTTGTTCGGTGGTCAAAGCCAGTTCCCCATTGGACATCAATAGGTTTTCCAGATTTTTGATTGAAACCGAAGCACCGTCTGGCAAATATTTGTTCAAGTCCAGAATGCGTCGTACCGGACCTGGTTTAGCCTTTTCATAATAGGTCAAACTAAAGAGCGGTTCCAATTCAATTTCTGCTGTCTTATCCTGAACACGACCGCGCATGGGATTCTGATACTGATCCTTATTTTTATCGAGCGTGACACCCGCAATCATCCGGTTGTACTTATTGATGTCAAACATCTCTTTAGTGGAATCAGCGGCTTCTGTGGTTTTCTTAGCTTTCTTTCCAGCTGCTTTATCCGCTTTTGCCTTTTCCTCAATGTTCCAGGCTGCGAAATAATCCCGATCAGCACCCTTGGCATCTCCCAAGCGTTTCTTTAGCTCGGAGCGTTGATAATAAGCAGGGGTGAACTTCGGATATTTGGTTAGGATGGTCGTAAAATCGGCAATGGCGTCTTTGTTGTTGCCCAAATCCTTACGAACCAATCCGCGATTATAGATGGCCTGATAATCTTCAGGATCGAGATAAATGGCCTTATCAAAGTCTTCCAATGCACGGTTCAAATCACCCACATTGGTACGCATGATGGCTCTGTTCAGGTAGCTGAGTTTAGAATTCGGGTCCAAGCTAATGCTCTTGTCAAAATCTTCCATCGTACCGCGTAGATCGTTCAAGTTATAGCGCGCCAACGCACGGTTCATGAAATAGGTCGGATCATCCGCTTTAAGACGGATGGCTTCATTAAAATCGGCAAGGGCATTGCTGTATCTGTCTTTCATTAAAGAGACCCAACCTCTGGAAGCCCATCCAGGCGCATAATATTTGTCAATGGCGATGGTACGGCTGAAATCTTCGATGGCTGTCAACGTATCACCTCTTTCAACGTTCATTTGGCCCTTAAACATATAGGCATCCACATCGGTCGGAAACCGTCGAATCATTTCACTCAGACAAACATCGGCTTCCGTCCACTTCTTGGCAGCTACCAGGGCAAAACCTTTATGATACAGTAAGGCTTTATTCTCACTATCAAATTCCAGCCCCTTGTTACAATCACGGACAGCACCTTGGTTATCACCCAATTTCATTCTGGCATAACTTCGACAGATATAAGCCTTTACAATGAATTCATTCCGTTCCAACGATTTAGAGCAATCATCCTCTGCACCTGCATAATCTTCCAAATACAACTTGGCAACTCCTCTGAAAAAATAGGGATCGGCCAAATAGGGTTTTGCTTTGATGACCTGATTGAAATACTGAATGGAAAGCACATAATCTTCAAAATAGAGTGCATTTCGACCAATCGTCATCATATGATCGGTATTGATTTGCGCCTGCAATGAAAGCAGGGAAATCATAAAAAAAAACAGGGAAAATAAGATTCGTTTCATACCACTAAAAAAAGCCCGTATCCTTGAATTAATCATCTCAAAGATACTGGCTTTCTGTAAAGTATCAAGCAATTTCGGTGAATAGAGCCGATTTTAAAGACTTTTCACTTTATAGAACGGCTTTGACTTGCCCTTAAGTATATTGGTCAGTTTTGATTTGATAAGTTGACGGCGTATGGCTGCTATCCGGTCGGTAAAAACCTTGCCCTCCAAATGATCGTATTCGTGTTGGATGACTCTGGCGGCAAATTCATTGAACGTTTCCACTTGTTCCACGAACTGTTCATCATGATATCGAATTTTAATGCTTGAACTTCGAACCACATTTTCATGGATATCCGGCAAACTCAAACAACCTTCTTCATAGGAACAGGAATCCTCGGAAAATTCTAGAATCTCAGGATTGATGAACGTTTTTTTGTAATCCCTATACTGTTCATCGTCTTCACCAAGTGCAGACAAATCAATGACGAACAAACGAATGGACAACCCAACTTGTGGAGCGGCCAAACCAACTCCGTCTGCTTTGATCATGGTTTCGTACATATTGACGATCAAATCCGACAATCCAGGATATTCTGCGGTAATGTCGATCGTTGCTTTTCTCAGCGCCTGCTGACCATACAGGTAAATGGGCAATTGCATAGTTTATCTTTTTGATTCCATATAGGATTGCAGAATAATGACTGCACTAATCTCATCAACCAATGCTTTGTTCTGTCTGTCCTTTTTTTTGAGCCCTCCATCCAGCATGGCTTGATGTGCCAGTACAGAAGTGAAACGCTCGTCGTAATATTCAACCGGCATATCCGGCCATTTCTTTTTTAACAACCGAACAAACGGTTCAATGTACTTCATGGATTCCGATGGTTGGTTGTTCATTTGTTTGGGTAGCCCAACAACGATGCGTTCCACCGGTTCTTTCCGAAAGTATTCTTCCAAATAGTTCAACAATTCGTGACTAGGAACGGTCGCCAATCCGCCAGGGATCAATTGCAGGGTATCGGTCACTGCCAATCCGGTGCGTTTTCTTCCATAATCAATGGCGAGAATCCTACTCATTTCAAAGTTGGGAAAAATGCATCATACGGCTCAAATACTTACCGATAATGTCAAATTCCAGATTAACCACCGATCCCGCTTGGATTTGATGGAAATTCGTATGTTCGTGTGTATATGGTATGATGGATACTTCAAAGCTGTTGTCGTCCGAATTGCAAACCGTTAGGCTAACACCATTAACTGTAACTGAACCTTTCTCCACCGTCATGTAACCTTCCACCGCTTTTTTTGCATTGAGCGGGTATTCGAAGCGATAACGCCAACTTCCGTCAGTTTCATCTACACTGACACAGGTTGCAGTTTGATCAACATGTCCTTGGACAATGTGACCGTCCAGTCTGCCATTCATCATCATGCTACGCTCTAGATTCACCTTATCACCCAGTTGAAGCAAGCCAAGATTGGATTTATCCAACGTTTCCTGAATGGCTGTTACCGTATATTCATCGCCTTCTAATTTGACTACGGTCAGGCAAACACCGTTATGCGCTACACTCTGATCTATTTTAAGTTCGTCGGTAAAACTACATTTCATTTTGAGATGCAAGTTCCCACCTTCTCTTTCCAAACCAGTTAGAATGGCAGCTTCTTCAACTATTCCTGAAAACATGTTCAATTATTTAATCCGGATGCAAATATCGCAAAAATCCGCCAAAGGAGGAAATCCAAGTGCAATGGATTGTCTTTTTTGACGGATTTTCAATAGGTTAGAATTTAACTTCAGGAGCCTTATCTGTTCCTTGATCTGCCTTGAAGTTGGCTTTCTTGTCAAAACCCGTCATATTGGCAATGATGTTTGAAGGAAATCGACGGATCAATACATTATAAGACATGACATCTTCATTAAAACGTTGACGCTCCACTGAAATTCGATTTTCGGTGCCTTCCAATTGAGCCTGAAGTTCAATAAAGTTCTGATTAGCTTTCAAATCCGGGTAGGCTTCCACACTGACCAAAAGACGACCGATGGCAGAACCCACTTGAGATTGAGCAGCCTGGTATTCAGCCAGTTTCTCTGGTGTGATATTGGTAGGATCAACAGTAACCTGTGTAGCTTTAGCACGGGCTTCAACCACTTCCGTCAATGTTTTGTTTTCGTGGGTAGCATAACCTTTAACCGTAGCCACCAGGTTGGGAATCAAGTCGGAACGACGTTGATACTGGCTTTCCACATTGGCCCAAGACTTTGAAACAACTTCATCGGACGTTACCATGTTGTTGTAGAGGCCATTTCCCCATAAAAAAATGATTACGAAAAGACCTGCAATAGACAGGCCGATAATGGTACCTTTTTTCATTGATTACAAATTATTTTATTTATATGACTTTCAAATTCAAAATCCGTGCCAAATTTTATTTTTTGACTGAAACCGACGAATTGGCTGCTATTCGGATTACCAACCACCGGTAGCACCGCCCCCGCCGCTTGATCCACCACCAAAGCCACCACCACCGCCTCCAAATCCTCCACCTCCGCCTCCACGGTTTGACGGGAGGATGATGATCATGGGTATGGTATAATATTTAAGGGCTTCATGGCCACAATTGGCACAGGTGAACACGTGCACACCCTGGCCAGCTGAAATCGGCGTAGGTGATGACACAATGCGGTCTGAGGTCTGTGCATACGTTTTGAAGTGACACTTCGGGCAGGGTTGATACCTGGTGAACGCTTTGGCATAGGACAAGAAGGTTCGGTAACTGCAATCCATGCACACCCAAGCATCATAATCCACAGAACCGACCATTTCTTCACTTTGCTGACCAGCATTCAAGTAAGCATCTTCCTGCTTTTCGGACATCAAAACCAAGGGTTTACCACATTGAGGGCATGTTCTTGGTTTCTTACGAAAACTGTTGGCTTTCTTTTTGAAATACATCAAAAAAGCGACCATTGTCAAGGGAAATAAAAAGGCTAGGACTTGAAAACCGGTAGTGGACGTATTCAGCACTTTATAGGCTTCATAGGGTTCCAAATCTAAAACAGACTTCACTTTTTTGGATGTATTCCAAATACTGAAGATTAGAACGATGAAGGTCAATAACAAATAACCTATCAATACGTTGTAAAGCATTGCTTTCTTTTGTTCCCACTGGGCTTTCTGCTGAACTGCCGGATCCGCATATATTTCGGCAGCCGCTGCAGGATCGGATACAACTTTTAAAATAGCCTGCACACCTGCCAAAAGCCCTGGACCATAGTGCCCTTCTTTCATCAAAGGCACCATGTCGTTATCAATTATTCTAGAACAAATGGCATCCGGGAGAATGCCCTCCATACCGTAACCGGTTTCAATGGTCACTTTTTTTTGATCATGTACGAACAAAATCAGCAGGCCATTGTCTTTTTCCTTGTTGCCGATGTGCCAACTCTTACTTGGATCTGTCTTGTCCGTATAATTGAAAAGTTCGGTAGCAAAAGACTTTAGATCAACATCACCGGTCGATTCCAAAGCAACTACAAAGATCTCAGCAGAAAGTTGCTGCTTGGCATTTTTAAGCAAGCGATCAATCTCAGCCTGACTGGCAGGGTCAATTAAATCGTCCGGATCGGAAGTAAAAACGCTTGCATCACTATTTTGTGTATTCGGAACCGTACTGACAGTCCATACGGCAGCATTCAGTACGTTCAGGCCAATAGCCAAAAAGCAAACAAGCAATACAAATTTTCTGAAATCTATTTTCATATTCACAGGTATTTAAAACGACAGCAAAGTTGCTTATAAAAAATGGGAATCTCTTTCGATCATTCAGAAATAACACCTGAGCCAACAACTTCATCGTTCAAATACCATGCAGCAAACTGACCGGGTGTAATGCTTTGCTGAGGTATGTCGAAATCAATGAATAGCCCATCTTCCAATTGGTGCAATGTGGCTTTTTGCAAGGGTTGTCGATAGCGTACCCTTACGTTGTATTTTACGGTTTCACCTAGCTTCAGTGCCAAATCCGTACGTATCCAATGAACATCATTCAAATTGATTTTCAATGTCTTGCGATACAAACCAGGATGATTTACTCCTTCACCGACAAAGATCAAATTTTCTTGAACATCCGTTGCCAAAACAAACAATGGATTCTCAAATCCACCGATGCCCAAACCCTTTCGTTGACCAACTGTATAAAAATGCGCTCCCTGATGAGTTCCAACCACTCGGCCGTCTTTTTTCCGGTAGAAATAAGGTTTAGCTTGTTTGCGAAGTTTATCATCGGAATTTTCAGGCATCATTCGAGAATAGGCTTTCAGATCGGAGGGAATTTCCACAACCTCTCCTATTTTCTTTTCAAGTTTTTGTTGGAGAAAAACAGGCAAATCGACTTTACCGACAAAACAAATACCTTGAGAATCTTTTTTATGTGCCGTTGCCAGTCCCAACTCTTCGGCTATGCGACGCACTTCGGGTTTTTCGATGTCACCGACTGGGAAAAGCGCATTAGACAATTGTTCTTGCGAGAGCTGGCACAAAAAATAGGATTGATCTTTGTTTGGATCGCTTCCAGCCAATAATCTGTAGATGGGCTTGCCTTCCACATCAAAGGTGACCTCCTTTCTGCAATAATGCCCGGTTGCCACTTTGTCAGCCCCATATTGATGCGCCGCTTCCAAAAAGGCATCGAATTTGATTTCACGGTTGCAAAGCACATCCGGATTGGGTGTTCTTCCGTGTTCGTATTCCGAAAACATATAATCCACAACCCGCTCGCGGTACTTGTCGCTCAAATCTACGGAATGGAACTCGATCTCAAGCTTTCTGGCAACGAGTTCAGCAATGAGCAAATCGTCTTCGTAGGGGCATTCACCGGTCAGGGTACCAACCGTTTCTTTCCAGTTGATCATGTACAGTCCCACCACTTCATACCCCTGCTTTTTCAGCAAGTAGGCAGCTACGCTGGAATCCACTCCTCCCGATAAACCTAGTACGATTCGTTCCAATTCTGTTGAGTTTATAATTGTTGACAAAGGTATAAAAAAAGACTCTTTCCTAATCCTCGCGGGTTTGGAAAGAGTCCGGTTGAAACAAAGTTAGTGTGTTTAATTTGTTCAATAACGCCTTGATTTCAAAAATCAAAATTGTCCCCTTTTTTTAATTGTATAATTTTCAAACTCCTATATCAACAAATATAACAAAATTGACAAGTGAATTCAAACTCCAGACGTTAAAGAAGGTTACATAACAGGCAATTAATTTATGTATACTTATCTATCAGATTTTAAACAAATTAAACATAGTGCACATAGGTCGGCACCGATTCCATACATAAGATACCATTAATAAAATTGTAATTCCGAACGCTTGAATACAAAATTTAACACATTATTCAGCATATAGGGATTCAGAATTTAATTATTCTACTTTTGGCGGAAGAAAAGTTGAACCGGTGTTCCAGTGAAAGGCCATTCAGCCCTCAACTTGTTTTCCAAAAAGCGTTTATAGGGATCCTTCAAGTATTGGGGCAAATTGCAAAAGAAGATGAATGTGGGGGTATCTGGGCCCTTCAATTGAGTTACATACTTGATTTTTACATATTTGCCTTTAATTGCTGGAGGTGGGTAATTTTCAATCAGCGGCAAAAAGAATTCGTTCAATTTGGCCGTTGAAACATGGTATTTGCGGGTGTCATAAACTTCTTTTGCAGTTTCCAACACCTTGAATATGCGCTGTTTGGTCGTTGCTGAGGTGAAAAGAATGGGGAAATCCACAAAAGGTGCGAAGTGTTCACGTATGGCACGTTCAAATTCCTTGATGTCACTGTTTTCTTTCTTCTCGACCAAATCCCATTTGTTTACGCAGACCACCAAACCTTTACGGTTTTTCTGAATCAAGGAAAATATGTTCATGTCCTGACTTTCGATGCCTCGGGTCGCGTCTATCATCAAAACACAGATGTCTGCGTTTTCGATGGCACGAATGGAGCGAATAACCGAATAATATTCAAGGTCTTCATTCACTTTACCTTTCTTGCGGATACCAGCCGTGTCGACCAAGTAAAAGTCAAATCCAAATTTGGAATATCGGGTATAGATGGAATCACGAGTAGTACCGGCGATCTCAGTTACGATGGTTCGTTCTTCGCCCACAAAAGCATTGATTATGGATGATTTACCTGCATTCGGGCGACCAACAACAGCAAAACGAGGCAATGCCTCTAGGTTTTCTTCCTTATCTGCATCTGGTTTGAACATTTCGACCAGCATGTCCATGAAGTCACCCGTTCCTGCACCGTTGATGGCAGAAAGGACAATGGGGTCTCCCAAACCTAGGGCATAAAATTCAGAGGAATTGTAACCGAGTTCATTGGTGTCGGCTTTGTTGGCAATCAACAAGACCGGTTTGTTTTTGACACCTCTGAGCAACTTACCAACAGCGGAGTCAAGATCAGTCAAGCCGTTGACTACATCAACGACAAATAAGATGATATCCGATTCATCAATAGCCATGTTAACCTGCTTCTTGATTTCAGCTTCGAATACATCTCCGGATTTGTCAACCCAGCCACCTGTATCAATAACGGAAAATTCACGGCCGTTCCATTCGGATAATCCGTACTGACGGTCACGAGTCGTG
>Ga0302292_1000631_pt1 | contig 24613 bp, 22 predicted proteins | sample III_Fen_N2_1_FD_194553 | JGI IMG/M metagenome (GOLD analysis project Ga0302292, IMG submission 194553) | Peat permafrost microbial communities from Stordalen Mire near Abisko, Sweden - III_Fen_N2_1 | ecosystem: Environmental > Terrestrial > Soil > Wetlands > Permafrost | place: Sweden: Abisko...
AAAAAACTAAATATGTTAAATCAATAATTATCCAATGAAATATAAAAATAGACAAAGTATTCTCTCCTAAAAATTTTGTAACTTCTAAAAATTTATTAGACCAATTCTTTTTTATATTTTCTAAATAACCAAAAAAGTAAATAAGAATATACATAAAGAAAATACTAAAAACAACATAATATAGATCTAATGGGTACATATGAGAAGATGGCAAGAAAGATTTTACATTAGATAAATAATAAAAAATACCAATCAAAAAAGTTAAAGCACCAAAAAATGGAAGCATAAGTTTTTTCTTTTGTTCAAAACCAACCATAGAAATCAATATTCCAGACAAATAAGGCACCATCCAAAGCATTATAGGAAAAAATGTATAACCATTTGAATACAAAATATTTGTTAAAGAATTATGAGGCAAAACAATAAAATAATTCAACAAAACAACAACAAAAAGAATTGATAATATTATTATTTTTGGATATTTAACTTTTTTAATAATAAGCAAAAACAAAGGTGAAATAATCATAAAAATACCCAATGTAAATAATATAGATAAAGGAACATCAGATATTTTTAATGTTATAATATTAATCAAATCATGAATCCTATCACTCCCGTTAAAATGACTAAAAAAAGGCTCTCTTTGAAAATTATAAACAAAAAGTTTAACAATACTATACAAATAATAAACACCAATAATTTGAAGACTTCTTTTTATAAGTTTAAATGTTGATTTTTTTAAATCAGAGTCTTTATAGGCAAAATACACTAAAGCACCAATCATAGAAACAAAAAACATCACACCAGGAAATAATATTTCTTTAAACAAAGAGAAAAATTTAATTCCAGATAAAGCACCCCAGTCTATCAAATGAATTAGCATAACAGCAACAATAGCAAACCCTTTCAAATAAGATATATAAGGTTGTTTTTTTCTTTCTTTCTTAACTTCTTCCATTTTTATTTCTTTAATTCTTAATTTTATTTTTTAATTTTACTCATCTATTTTACTTTTTATTTTAATTATTTACAAATAAAATAAGACCATTTCCGCACCTCCGAAAATAGTCTTTTATGCTGCCATCCACGTCCTCCTTATATTGTCTTCTATTTCAATAAGGTTCTCCTTTACCTTAATATAATAAACAAGAAGACTTCGAAATTTTCTTTTTAACTCACCAATTTTCAAACTTTCTAGTTCAATAAGACCGTCCACACTTCTGAACTTCCTTCTTAAACTAAAAATTTCTTGTATCAGCTTATCAAGTTCTTCAATAACTTCGGAACCATCTCCTTTTCTATTTTTCTTTTCTTCTTGAATATAAGACAAATAACAATCAATAAACTCATCCTCATTTCTCCGTCTCTCAACACCATTCCTGTTTTTTCCAAGCTCCTCCCAGCTTCCCTTAATTTGTTTTAACATATTGGTGTCATTAATTTGAGAATAATTCAAAGCATTAATCCTGTTAATTTTTTGAAGATATTCTTGTTGAGCTTTATTATTAGCTCTTGAAACCTCCTCTCTATTTTTCATAGAAGGAAATTGTAAAATTTGTCCCATTTTATTTTCCTCCTATTGGAAATTAATTTTACTTATTAATAACATATATTAAACGTTTTGTAAAGAATATATAAGCAACTATGTTGCAATTAAAATTTAACAATGCTACTATTAAATCAATTAATATAACAAAATATGACAAAACTAGATAAACTTATAAAAATATTAAAATCAAAAGGAAAAAGAATAACAGAAAACAAAGAAGCAATACTTAGAATATTAATATCATCAAACAAACCAATAGGAATACCCGAGATTTTAAATCAATTATCATACAAAAATCTATCCCCTAATAAAACAACAGTTTATAGAGAAATATATAGTCTAGAAAAATTAAATATAATCAAAAAAGTATTCATAGATCAAGAAAATAAATTATATGAATTAATTTCAGAAGACAATCATCACCATCATATCGTATGTAATAAATGCAACAAAGTTGCAGAATTCGAACCACCAACAGAAATAGAAAACGAAATAAAAAAATTTCAAAAAACCCTATCTAAAAAAAATAATTTCCAAATAGAAGATCATTCTTTTGAATTCTTTGGACTATGCAATAATTGTAACAAAAAATAAAATGGAAAAAATAATTTATGCATTAATATCAGTATCAATAGTAACTATATTATCCCTTTTGGGAGTAGTTTTTATATTCATGAAAGAAAATTCAATACAAAAAATATTAAAATATTTTGTAGCATTTTCAGCTGGAGCTTTTTTAGGAGAAGTTGTTTTTCATTTACTCCCACAATCAACAGAAAGTTTCAACGGATTCCCTACGGAATTAGGGTTTTTAATATTATTAGGGTTTATAGCATTTTTCATAATAGAAAAAGCAATACATTGGAGACATTGTCACAATACAGATGAAGGACACATACACTCAATAGGAAAAATGAATTTAATTGGAGATTTATTACATAATTTTATAGATGGACTTATAATAGGAGCATCATTTATAGTAAGTATCCCTCTTGGAATAACAACAACAACCGCAATAATTTTACACGAAATACCACAAGAAATTGGAAATTTTGGAATATTATTACATTCCGGATATTCAAAAAATAAAGCACTATTATTAAACTTCTTAGTAGGACTAACAGCAATATTAGGAACAATAATATCATTAATAATAGGCTCCCATTTCCAAGACATAATAAAATATTTAATTCCAATAACAGCCGGCGGATTTTTATATATGGCAACTGTAGATTTAATCCCAGAATTAAAAGAAGAAGCAAAATTAAACAAAATAGCATTACAATTTTCAGTAATGATAATAGGAATAATATTAATGTATCTAATGTTGTTTTTGGAATAAAAAAATAAAATTAAAAACTGAAAAATTTTTATCCTCGAATGGGGACAAATTTAAAAACAATAACGAATTTTAAATATCAAAACATACAAATTTTAAAATATTAATAATTTGCGTTTTGTTTTAAAATTTAAAATTGAAATTTTAAAATTGTTTTTAAATTTGAATTTTTCAGTTTTTAAATTATTATCTTTATACTATATTGATTTTTTATAAAATCTAATCTATAATAACTCTCGTATTATAATTTAATACGACATTTCGGGGTGTAGCTCAGTTGGCTAGAGCGCGCGGTTTGGGACCGCGAGGCCGCAGGTTCAAGTCCTGTCTCCCCGACCATCAATAAATAATTGGTTAATACAACCAATTATTTTTTTTGTTGTTAAAAAACCATTTGACTTTTTATTAATATTATGATTATATATAATAAATATGGGGGTCAAAATGGCAATAGATTTAGAACTATTATTTCCATCATCATTATCTTGCAATATACATGTAGAAGAAAAAGTTTTTTGTGAAAGATTAAAATTTGCTACTGATTATGAAGTTTTAAAACAAATAAAAGGATTTTCTGGTGCTACAGAAAAAACTATTCGAGTAAAAACCGAGGAAATCCCACTGAAAATATTTGTTGAAACACATTCTGAAAAAATACGTGAGGATGGATATGGACAAATTCTTCAATTTACTACAGTTCTAGAAATGAAAAAAATAAAACTACCAAAAAGTGCTCATCAAAAAAATAAAGCTATAAAAGCTTTTATAAATGAACTACCAGATGGTATGCCAATATTTTTAAGGTGGTGCTAATTTAACACCAAAGACCTCTGCATGCAGGGTCTTTTTTAATTTTATTAATATAATGATATAATAAAAACAATTATAAAAGGTAACCATATAAAATATATGCAACAAGAATATATAGACATTGGGCGTGATGTAAATACTGGAGAATACATGCTTGCGGTATTTAGATTTGATACTTATAGCGGAGATTTTTTAAGCGAAGCAAGTGAACTTTGTGCAGAATCTTCAACAGGATCAAACATTAAAGTTGGTACACAAACACCATATGCAAAACAACATAACGCTGTAGTTTATAAATACGATGAAGTTAAAAAACTTGTATGGATAGCATATCCTTACTCTATTTTTGATAGAGGTGGAAATATCCAAAACATAATGACTTTCATAGCTGGAAACATTTTTGGCATGAGCAGTCTTAAAGTATGTAAATTACTTGATGTATGGTTCCCTTCTCAAATGCTTGATAAATATGATGGCCCAAGTTATACAATCGACGATATGAGAGAATATTTGAACGTATGGGATATGCCAATACTTGGAACAATTATAAAACCAAAAATAGGACTTACATCAACAGAATATGCAGAAGTTTGTTATGATTTCTGGGTTGGTGGAGGACATTTTGTTAAAAATGATGAACCACAAGCAGATCAAGAATTTTGCCCATACAAAAAAATGGTAGAATCCGTAAGACTTGCGATGGATAAAGCAGAAGAAGTTACAGGACAAACAAAAATTCACTCTTTTAATATATCAGCAGCCGATTATGACACAATGATAGAAAGAGCAGAATTTGTTATAAAAACAATGAAACCAGGAAGTTATGCCTTTTTAGTTGATGGAATAACATGCGGATGGATGGCAATACAAACAATAAGAAGAAAATATCCAAACGTATTCTTGCATTTCCATAGAGCTGGACACGGAGCATTTACAAGAGAAGAAAATCCAATAGGATTCTCAGTTCCTGTTCTTACAAAATTTGCCAGATTGGCAGGAGCTTCTGGAATACACACAGGAACAGCTGGAGTTGGAAAGATGGCAGGTTCCCCAGAAGAAGACATCACAGCAGCAAAACAAGCCCTTAAAATCGCCAGCGAAGGAAATTATTTCAATCAAATATGGACTGATGTTTCAGAAAGCGATAAAGATATAATTTATGCAGTAGGAAAAGAAAAATTAGTTTGGGAAAAAGGAACAAAAGAAATAATTAAAGACAAGTTGTTAAACAAAAACAGCCAAAAAGGAAAAGATTGGAGATTTGTTAAAAAATGTTGTCCAATAATATCTGGCGGATTAAACCCAGTATTATTAAAACCATTTGCTGATTTAATAGGAACAATAGACTTTATAACAACAATGGGAGCTGGTGTACATTCTCATCCAATGGGAACACAAGCAGGTGCTAAAGCTTTAGTACAAGCATGGGAGGCTTACAAATTAAATATGGAAATAGAAGACTATGCAGAAAAATACAATTTAGAAGAATTGAAAGTTGCAATAGAATTCTACAACAAAAACGGAACACAAGCTCATAAACACGAAATAGATAAAATAGTATAAATAAAAATACTGCAATAAAATGCAGTATTTTTATAATTTGGTGCCGAGAGCGGGACTTGAACCCGCATGAGATTGCTCTCGCTGGATTTTGAGTCCAGTACGTCTACCAGTTCCATCATCTCGGCTTAAATTATGCTAAATATCATAACAATTATAAACGTTCTAGTCAATTAATGTTTTTTAATTAGATTGGCCGAATGTTTTGACTTTTAGCAGATTAGATGCTATACTTTGTCATGTAGGAATAAATCTCTCACTCTCTTCTATAATATCTATTATTTTTAGTAAGAAAAAGAGAATTAAAACATAGGTCGTCCTATAATATTTTACTTACAAATATTACATAAAAATATATGAAATTATACGTAGGAAACTTATCTTATGAATTATCAGAAGATGGGTTAAAAGAAATCTTTGGAAAAATTGGAACAGTTACATCTGCAACAATTATCAAAGACAAATTCTCTGGTAGATCAAAAGGATTCGGATTCATTGAAATGGAAGACGAAGCTGGAGCTAGAGCTATTTCTGAATTAGATCAAACAGAAGTAGAAGGAAGAAAACTTATTGTATCAGAAGCTAGACCACAAGAAGACAGACCAAGAAGACCATCATTTGGTGGTGATAGAGGTGGATTTTCAGGTGGATCAAGACCAAGCAGATACTAATAATATCTTTTCTAAATAAAAAATTGCTATTAACTTAGCAATTTTTTATTTAGTTTGATTTTTTAGATAATAGTAGTAGAATTAATTAAATTAACCATTAACCTATTAATTATGGGCGCATTAATTCCTTTAGTTTCTATAGTTATCTTTTTATTATTAATTTCAACAAAACAAATAGACCAATACGAAAAAGGTTTAAAATTTAGTTTTGGAAAATTCACAAAAATAATGGAACCAGGATGGAGACTTGTATTCCCTATTATTCAAAGCTATAAAAAAGTAGATATAAGAACAAAAGCCGTAGACGTTCCAGATCAAGAAGGAATAACAAAAGATAATATATCAGTAAAATTAAATGCTGTAATATATTACAAAGTATCAAACGTACAAAAAGCTATTCTTGAAGTAGAAGACTTCTATTACGCAGTATCACAACTTGCACAAACAACAATGAGAAATGTTGCAGGACAAGTAGAATTAGACCAATTATTATCAAGCAGAGAAGAAATCTCAAAAAAAATTAGAGAAACCGTAGACAAAGTAAGTGATAATTGGGGAATAGAAGTAGAATCCGTAGAATTAAAAGATATTACACTCCCAGAGAACATGAAAAGAATGATTGGAGCTCAAGCTGAAGCTGAAAGAGAAAAAAGAGCCGTTATTATAAAATCCGAAGGAGAACTTGGAGCTGCTGAAAATATGTCAAAAGCCGCAGAAATATTATCACATACACAAGGTGCATTGCATCTTAGAACATTACAAACATTAAATGAAATAAGTGGTGATCCGTCAAGTAAAGTAGTAATAGCCTTACCTCTTGAAATATTAAGAGCCTTCGAAACTATCGCTGGAAAAAAATAATATATATTTTATAAAGACACATTAAACCGTGTCTTTATTTTTTTAAATTATGCTATAATCAAAATATGAATAATTTTTCTGACATATTATCAAAATATAGACCAAACTCAGAAATAGGAATGAAAATTTCTAAAGAGATTTTTTTTATAGAATTAAATAAAAAATTAGAAATAATATTAAAACCACAAGAATTACAATTCATAAAACCAGGCTTTATAAAAGATGAATATTTAACAATATACTGCAAAAACACAATAATAGCCTCTATAATAAAATTAAAAGAAAAAAAAATATTAGAAGCAATAGAAGAATTAAAAAATCCATTTAATATAAAAAAAATCACAACCAAAATAAACGAAAATTTCTAAAAAATTTGACTATTTTAAATATAAGAGTAAAAATATAGCAAATATCTTATATCAAAGGGGGTTTTATTATGGAAAACAAGAAAAAAGAGCCATTTGAACAAATTATAGATTTTTTACATGGAAATAAAAAATCTATAAATAGCAACGAAGCCGAAAATATTTTTTACTCACAAAACGAAAACTTCGAAGATGCTTTAAAAAACATAACATCCAGACTTTTTACAAGCAAACTGGATAAAAAAACAAGAGAAAATGCCATAAATGTATCAGAAAAAATAGCTTTAACAGTAAACATGCGGTAAAAAATAGCGACAAAAAGTAATAAAACTTTTTGTCGCTATATTTTTTTATTTAATTTTATTTTCAATAAATCCAACAAGCTCTTCAATTCCCTGTTTTTCTTTTGCAGAAATAAACATAGGATTAAATTCAGAATACTTTTCTAAAATTTCTTTTTTCAAAATATTTAATTTAGTTTTAGTTTTAATATTATCAATCTTATTAAAAACAAAAACCACTTCTTGTTTAATTTTTAATCCTTTAAGAATTTCCATAACAACTCTAATTTTCTTATCATATTTTTCATCACTAATATCAATAACATGAAGAATCAAATCAGAATAAATAGTTTCCTCTAATGTAGATTTAAAAGAGTTTATCAAATCTGGTGGTAAATCTTGTATAAAACCAATAGTATCTGACACCAAACAAATCTTATTCAAATTAGGTAAATATAAATTACCAACTCTAGTATCAAGCGTAGCAAATAATTTATCAGCAATATAAACCTCTTTACCAGTTAATGCAAGTAAAGTGTGAGACTTACCAGCATTAGTATATCCAACAATAGCAACAGTTTTAAGACCTCTTCTACTTCTATTATCTCTTTGAATAGCCTTATTTTTTTTACATTGTTCAAGTTGCTCTAATATCTTTTGCTCTTGCTTCTTAAGATGAAGTCTCATCATTTCAGTATTGCTTCTTCCTCCTCCACGAGTACCAACACCGCCACCCTGTTTAGAAAGCATATTACCCATACCGTATATTCTTGGGCCCATATGGTTCAAACTAGCAAGTTCAATCTCAAGATTAGCCTCTTGCGTAGAAGCATGTTTTTCAAAAATTTTTAAAATCAAATCAACTCTATCCCAAATATCAATTTTTTTGTTTCTATTAATTTTAGCCTCATATCCTTCTTCACCAGCTTCATGCTTTTCAATATAAGTAGCCTTATAATCTTCAAAAGATTCTTGAAGATTCCAAATCTGAGCAGGCTTCATAGCATTATTAATAATAATAAAATCCACATCAGATTCTAATGCTTCTTTAAACAAAGCCTCAGCCTTACCAGTACCAATATAAGTACGATAATTAGTAGTATGACGTTTTTGATGAACAGAAACAACATCAAAATTACCATAAGTACTAACCAAACTATTAAGTTCAAAAAGACGAGAATCAAAATCAGCCTTCCTAATTCTAGGCATCAAAATATCAACAAGAATAACCTTATTCATAATATTAAAAATAACAAAACTTAAATGTGTTTTTTTATGCTTCGTTTTTGAAATTTTGAACGATAGTGAAAAACTTTCAAAAATGTAAGATAAAAAAATCACTCGGAAATTTATATAAGCACTTCATAATTTAAACACTACTCCTTTATTGTAAACAAAAAAAGTGGCTTTAGCAAACCACTTTTTTTGTTTTTTGAAATTCAATTTGATTAATATAATTTTTCAATTTGAGTTCCTGTGTAATAATAAGTTAAAACTTTCACGAAATCTGCATTATCATAAGCAATCATTCTTATAGCACCAACCTGAGACATACCAACACCATGACCAAATCTTACATCATTTTTAGTATATTTATCTTCAACGGGTTGTAAGTAAGGTAAATCAGAACCACCCCATGTTTCAGAAAGAGTTCTAGTCTTACCACCAGCATTAGCACTGTAAAAGGCTTGTATAATTTTATCATTATAAGTAATATACATACCTCTTGTTTCATCAACTGATCTCACAACATTAGGTTGTGCTAATTCTCTCTTATAACCATAGTAAACTTGGTCAGAAGTAGTTGAAAAAACATTGAAATATTGAGCAGCGTTCTTAGAATCATTTAAATAATGATATGTAGCATAAGTTCTAGCAGTTACAGCCATTACTTTTAAATATTCATAAGAAGAAGAATTTGAAGCTTCACCAATACCTTTAAGATAATCTTCCATGTCTAATTCATTAATAATCCAAGCATGATCATAAGTAGAATTATATCTAAGCTCTAAATCACCCTTAAACATATTATAATTAACACCATAAGGAGATAACACCATATTAACTATAGTAAATGCACCATTGTTAATATTTTGTAATTTTAAGTAATTAGAAGTTTCTTTTACTACAACATTATTTTTCACAACAGAATAAATCTTTGTAGTTTTATCATAATTTATAACAACCTGTTCTCCAGAATTAACTTGAACAATAAGATTATTATTACCATCAACTATATTATAATTTTGAGTATTAGTTATAGTAGCGGGTAATAAATCGTAACTAATACCAACTCTAATTTTAAACGATGCATTAATATATTGATGATTTAAATATTGAATAACCGTACCATTAGAAGTAGTAACAGACGAAGTAGATGCTGGAATGTTAGATGTTGAATTATTAACAACAGTAGAATTTGTATTATTATCAACTAAATCACAATTAACAGAAGCACATACTACCTTACCACCACCAACAATAGTATCAATTGTTTTTATATCAAAATCAGATTTTAAAGCAACTAAAGAACTTGAATATTTCTTACCACCAAAATCTATATTTCCAGAACCAGTATTTTTAACATTTAATTTATTTTTTGAAGTAAAAGATATTAAACCATTTTTACTTAAAGTATATGTCTTATTTACTTGATTAAAGAATATATTAATTTTTTCACCAGATTTTACAGTTAGAACAACATTAGAATTTATAGAATCAACTATATCGAAATCTTTATCAGAAGTTATATAAGCAACAGTTTCTAAACTTAATTCTTCATCTTTTGAAGATTGAGCAACAACGTTATTATCAAAACTTTTTACTCCAAAACTATTTATAAAAGATATAGTTTCAGAAGTTAAAGTTCCAGGAGTTTTCAAATTATATTTATTTTGAAAAGCAGTTAAAGCCTTAACAGTAGCTGGACCAAAAGTATCAGTTTCCCTTCCTTTAGAACCAACACCACTTGTAGCAATAACGAAACCATTATTATTTAAAAATTGTTGTAATTTTTTAATTTCAGAACTTTGATCATATAATTTATATGATTTAGTTACTATTGAATTTACAGAAGCAACTGTTTTAACGGTAGAAACTGAAGATGCATCAATAGAACCATTAGTACTTAAAGTCATTTCAATTTCAGAACCTGAAATCTCTTGATCATAACTTTTAACATACATCACATAAACAACCTTACTAGTATCTGCTGGAATCTTTACTGAAAGTTTAAATTCACCAGTACTACCAACATTAACAACAGACTCAGTCATACTAGCAGCAACCAAATTAGTTTTATCATTTTTAATTTTTAAAATAATTTGATTTGTACCACTCTTTCTCCAAACATAGTTTCCAATATTTTTAAACTTCAAAGAATAAGTTATTGTTTCACCAACTTTTCCGGTCAATGAAACCTTAGAACTAGGTATTAAAGAAGATGCTTTATAATTAATAGTAGCAGCACCCACTTCATTAATAGCCAATATTCTATTTATCATTTCTTCTGTAGAAGGCAAATTTGATGTTTTTAAATCATTATTAGAATTAACTATATTTTTTGAAATTTTGTAATCAAGAAAAGAGAAAAATGATGACGTTATAGTGACTATAAGCATAGAAGCTACAAACGTATTAAATATTTCTTTTCCTTCTTTTCTGCTCACCTTTTTCTTAGGCAAAAACAGAAACTTTTTATTTTTATTTTTATTATTTTTCATTTTAGTATTTTTATTTATTAATCTGTTTAGTTAGAACATTAATAAATGAAATACTTTTTTTAAATTCGACTTTATTTTATATTTTCCTTACCGAGAAATTTTTCCTTGGATCGTTAAGCTTACTAAACAGGGTAGCTACCCCAACACCTACTGACATCAACATAATATTTCTTAGAACATGACTATTGTGTCTAATAGGAACTTCTTTTAATAAAACTTTTCTTTCTTTCATATCTTTGTTTTTGTTAAATATTAATTAAATCAATTATAGTTATTAATTATTAATTTATTTTTATTTTTTAAAACTAGTAAATAACAACTAATTTGAGTTTTTAAATATTGGCCAATATTTATTATTTATCCCAGAAAATAAAAAATCTTCGGGACAGAAACATCACGAAGGTATTAAAAATCTTGTAGGAAGTTCACGAGAACCCCCAAAACTTAATTTATTTTGAATCACACCGTACACTAGGCACTATATAATTCATTTACCTATTCTCTATCAAATATATTAGTACATATTCAGTAGAAAATTTTTTGTTTTTGTTTCTTTTGTGAATTAAGTCTTTCAACTCATCACGCTTATAATTATATCACTTTTTTGACTTTTTGTAAACATAAGGATGTTATATAAACTAAAAAGCGTTGTATTTACAACGCTTTTATATGAACACATTTTTTATACAATATTAATTATCCGGCAACAACAGCTATCTGAGATATAACAAAGTCTGTAATTGCATATGATGCAGCTATAATAGCAAGACCAATAGCAGCAGCAATCATTCTATCTCTCGCAGTTTTAATTTTAGTACTATCACCTTTAGATAACAACCAATCAACACCACCCCATATTACAAATATTAAAGCTACTGTTCCAAACAACCCTAAAGCTATTTTAATACCACTAGAAATCATATCTGGAACAGTCTTAGAAGAAAGAGTATCTCCGGCTATATCTGCTGAAGAATTCCCCATTTGGCCATCAGAATTAACTATTTGATCTAAAGAACCTGCAAAAACAAAACTAAAAGAGACCAAAGAAAAAGTTAAAATCAAAGAAAAAAATATTTTTTTTAACATAATAAATAATTTTAAAAACTATTCTAATATATGAGTATCATGTACTGATCTGTAAGAATGTAACTCTTCTTCACGGAACCAAAGAGCTATTTCAACAGGAGCTTCTTCAGCGCTACCTGAAGCATGAATTAAATTTTTAATACCAACTCCTTTTTTATCAGCATATTTGAAACTAGAATGAGCAAAATCACCTCTTATAGTACCAGGCAAAGCAGATTTAGGTTCAGTAGGACCAACCATCATTCTAACTTGATCAACAGATTCAATACCTTCTAAAACTAAAGACATAACAGGACCAATCTTAGTAAGCATCTCAACCATAGCCTTTTTAACATGAGCACCTCTTCTAACATCAAGATCACCATAATGAGCACTAGCTAATTCTTCTGTAGCAACGACCATTTTAGCAGCTATTATTTTAAGACCAACATCTTCAAATCTAGAAATAATTCTTCCCATTAAACCTCTTTGGACAGCATCTGGCTTTAATAAAACAAGTGTTCTTTGTAAATCTTCATTCATATAATAAAATTAATTTTTAATTAAACACATACTAACACTAGATATTTGTGTAGTCAAAATCTTCTATCTTTTTAATAAAATCATCAAAATCTTCTTTAGAATAAAAATTAAATACAATTTTTGCTCCATTACCTCTTTTAACTACTGATACTCTAGTATCAAATATATCTTTTAATTTTTGCTCTTCTTCTTTTGTTTTATCATCCTTAACAACAGCAAGCGATCTCCATTTTTTATCAGGTCTAGCTTTTTTAACAACAGCATCAAGCTCTCTAACTGTTAAGTTTTGATCCTTTATTTTTTTCCAAGTATTTAATTGCAATTCAGCATTTTCCAAACTTAACAAAAGTTTAGCATGACCAGAATCAAGATCTCCCATTCTAATATCATTTATAATTTCTTCTGGAAGTTTTAAAAGTCTAATTTTATTAGCAACAGCAGATCTAGATGTCCCAACTTTAAGAGCAACTTCATCTTGTGATAAACCAAATTCATCCATCAATTCTCGATAAGCAATAGCCTCATCAACATCATTTAAATTCTCTCTTTGGATGTTTTCTATCAATGCTACTTCAAGTTTCTTTTGATCATCATAATCATTTTCTTTAAGTATTGCAGGAACCTCAGATAATCCAGCCATACGAGAAGCTCTAAGTCTTCTTTCTCCGGCTATAAGTTCATAAGCATTTTCACCATTCTTAATAACAACAAGAGGTTGCAACACACCATATTGCTTTATGGATTCTGATAAAGATTTAATAGAATCTTCACTAAAAGTTCTTCTTGGTTGTCTAGGATTAAGAAGAATATCTATTATCTTTATTTTTAAAATTTTATCCCCCAATTGTGAAGACTCAATCTTTTTTTGGACATCTGTCTTCTTTTGCTTATCTAATTCCTTTTTCATTTTAGTAGATTATTTTTTAGTTCTACATGTTCTACATTATTATATCATAAATTTAAAAAAATAAAAAACTACCTAAAGTTAGGCAGTTTTTATAATAAGTCTTTAGATTTTAACCATTTTTTAATAGAAGTTCTAGCATTTGAAGTCTTAACAAACATTAACCAATTCTTTTGAGGTCCATCAGTTTTTCTAGTTATTATTTCAACAACATCACCGTTTTGTAAATGATAATCTAATGTTGCAATTTTACCATTTATTTTAGCTTGGTAACATCTATTACCTACTGAACCATGAACACAATAAGCAAAATCAACAGGCGTTGCCCCATCAGGTAAATCTATAGCATCACCATTAGGAGTTAAAACAAATATTCTATTTTGGAACAAATCTAATTTTAAAGATTCTAAAAATTCATCATCATCCTTTGATTCTTTATGGAAAGTATTTAAATCTTTTAACCAATCAAGACTCATTTTTTTATCCTTATACCCAGCATGAGATGAAATACCATATTCATTTATATCGTGCATTTGATAAGTTCTAATTTGAACTTCTGCTACTTTGTTTTTATCACAAAATATAGTTGTATGAATAGATTGATAACCATTTGGTTTTGGGTTTGCTATATAATCCTTTATTCTTCCTGGCATTGGTTTATAGTTTTTATGAATAACACCAAGAGCTTTATAACAATCAGATTCATCCTCAACAAGAATTCTAACAGCTTGAATGTCATGTATTTGAGACATGTCAAAATCTTTTTTTTGTAATTTTTTATAAAGACTATAAATATGTTTTACTCTTCCAGATACTTTAAAATCTTTTATATTATTTTCATATAATAATTTACTAATTTTTTTAATAACACCTTCAACATATTTACTATTCTTTGCTTCTTCTTGTTGCAATATTTTTAAAACCTTTTTATATTCTTCTGGTTGCAAAAATTTAAAAGACAAATCTTCAAGCTGAGCCTGCATATTACCAATATTCAATCTATTTGCCATTTTAGAATATATTTCTAAACTTTCTCTTGCTATTCTTTCTATTTTTTCTGGCTTATTATGATATTGTAAAGTTTGTAAATTATAAATTCTATCTGCAAATTTAACATAAAGAACACCAGCATTAGATGCAGCTCTAGTTAACATTTTTCTTAAATTTTCAGCATATCTCTCCTTACCTCTATATTTTAATTTACCAAGTTTAGTAACACCATCAACTATATATTTAACATTTTCACCAAACATTTTTTTTATTTCTTCACTAGTTGCATCGGTATCTTCTAAGGTATCATGAAGTAAACCAGAAATTATAATATCTTCTGTAAATCTATTTTCAGCAAGAATCATAGCAGTACCAAAAACATGATTAAAATAAGGTTCGCCAGACATTCTAGTTTGACCATCATGTTTAGTTTTAGCAAAATAAAAAGCTTCCTCAACTTTTTTAAGGTTAAAATCAATATGATTCAAATTCATTAAATCAATTAATTCTTGAAACTGTTTATCTTGCATATATTTTATACTTTCTTTTTTCTTGCATTCCCATCAATACATTCTCTATTAGAACATTTGATTTTATCTCCGTCTTTACCATAATAAACTAAACCTGATTTACATTTTTTACAAACAGCATTTTTTGTTGGATCCTTCTCATCAGGAACAGGTTTATTAGATAAAATATGAGTACATTTTGGATAATTTGAACAACTATAAAAGAAACCAAATCTACTTCTCTTTTGAACCATTTCACCATCTCCACATTTCAAACATTTAATACCAGTACCATTAGCTTGTTTTTTTACATTCTTACAAGTTGGATAATTTGAACAAGCAGTAAACTTACCATATCTACCACGTTTTATAGCCATTTGAGCTCCACATAACTCACACTTCTCATCTAGCATTTCCTCTTCTTCTTGTTTACCATCAGAACCAATTTCTTTAGTGTTTTTACATTCTGGATAATTTGAACAAGCATAAAACTTACCAAATTTACCATATTTAATAACCATTTTAGATTTACATTTTTCACAAATCTCTTCTGTAGCTTCTTCTGTTAATTCTTTTTTATCAAGTTCTTTATCTTTCTTTTCTAAGTTCTTTTTAAAAGGAACATAAAAATCTTTAATAAAAGGTTTCCACTCTTCTTTGCCCTCAGCAATTTCATCAAAACCATCTTCCATTTTTGCAGTAAAATTTATATCAACTACTTCAGGAAAATGTTCACATAAAATTTTATTAACCAATCTTCCAGTATCAGTTGGATAATATCTTTTAGCTTCATCTTTTTCTACATATTTTCTTTCAAGTATTGTACTTGTAATAGAGGCATAAGTAGAAGGTCTACCAATTCCATTTTCTTCAAGAGCTTTAATAAGACCAGCATCATTATATCTAGCAGGTGGTTCTGTAAAATGTTGTTCTGGAAGAATTTCAAGCATTTTAACTTTTTCGCCAATTTCAACTTTAGGTAAAATATTATCTTCACCAGATCTTTGATAAACTTTCATAAAACCATCAAAAACAAGAGTTGTACCACTAGCTCTAAATGAATAAGATTTTTTATCATCTTCAATATCATAAGAAACTGTTTTACTTTCAGCATCTTTCATTTGAGTAGCAATACTTCTATCCCAAATTAATTTATATATTTTGTATTGTTCAGCATCTAAAGAATTTTTTATAGATTCTGGAGAATAAGAAACAACAGTAGGTCTAATAGCTTCATGAGCTTCTTGAGCCATTTTAGATTTTGTTTTAAAAACTCTAAAGGAACCATTATAATAATTATTCCCAAAATTTTCTATAATATAATCCTTTGCCTGATTCATAAAATTATCAGACAAATTAACAGAGTCAGTTCTCATATATGTAATAAGACCAACTTGCCCATCTTTACCAACATTAACACCCTCATACAATTGTTGAGCAATTCTCATTGTGTTTTTAGCAGAGTACCCAAATTTATTAGCAGCATCTTGTTGTAATGTACTTGTAGTAAATGGTGTTGGTACACTCTTCTTAGAATTTCTTTCATCAATATTAGCAATACTAAAATCAAGTTTTTCAATCTTTGATTTAATTTCTTCGGCTTGCTTTGCATTATTAATATCAAATTTATCTAACTTCTTATCATTAATTTTATTTAATTCAGCAGATATTTTTTCTTTCTTTAAAGTATTAAAATCAGAAGCAATAGTCCAGTATTCTTCTTGTTTAAATTTTTCTCTTTCTTGTTCTCTTTCAACAATTAATCTAACAGCAACAGATTGAACACGACCAGCAGACAAACCATAAAAAACCTTCTTCCATAAAAATGGAGAAAGTTCATAACCAACAAGTCTATCAAGAACTCTTCTAGCTTGTTGAGCATCAACTAAATTTTGATCTATTTTTCTAGGATTTTCTAGTGCGTGCAAAATAGCAGTTTTAGTAATTTCATGAAAACAAATTCTCTTAACCTTACTAGGTACAATTTTAAGAATATCAGCTAAATGCCAAGTAATAGCTTCTCCTTCACGGTCCTCATCGGTTGCAAAATATATTTCATCAGAATCTTTTGCAAGATCTTTTAATTCTTTTATAACCTTTACTTTATCTTTTGAAATTTCATATTGAGGTTCAAAATTATTTTCAATATCAATACCCATTTTAGATTTTGGAAGATCACGAACATGACCAATAGAGGCCCTTATAACAAAGTCCTTCCCTAAAAATTTCGATATAGTTTTAGCTTTAGTTGGAGATTCAACAATAACAAGATTCATGAATTTTTTAATTTAAAAAATTAATCATACAAATAATATAGCAGAATATAGTAGTAAAATACAAATTAATAAATATTATTTCTATCTCTACCCCACATTTTTGGATTATTTTTAATATAATATTTTATTTTTAAATATTCATTTTCATTTCTAATAATATGATCATGAAATGATCTTTGCCATTTAAAATAAAATGGTTTAATAGTATTAATATTTCTAGAAATTGCCGCTTTTGTTAATCCCACAAATAATGACAACAATTCATTATTACGTTTATTTTTTACATCATCGTTTTGCCGTAGGTGCCAGATGCATCTGGCACCTACGGCATTATTCACAATATTTATATCATTAAAAACATTATTTTTATTAATTTGAATCAATAAATGTAAATGATTTGGCATTATACAATATTCATGAATTTTAATTTCATTATGTTTTTCTTCCATTTTTAAAATTTCGTCATTAACAATGTTCCCAACATCATTTAAAATTATATTTTCCGTTTCTATTTTACCAAAATATGGATATCTATCTTTTGTACAAATTGTAATAAAATAAAAACCATCATATGAATAATTCCATTTCCACCATCTATTGTTTTTGTTTTCATGCATATTTTTTTATATAACATTTAAACGTTCCCGTAGGTGCCAGATGCATCTGGCACCTACGGTCTACCACATACAACAATTTAACAAACATAACATAATTATATTTTTTAGATTAATTCACCCTTCTATAATTCATCCCACCAACATTAATAATTAAACCTTTTATTTCAAACATTATTAAAATAAAATTTATCTTTCCAATATTCAATTTAGATTCAACAACAATATTTTCAATATTTTTAGGTTTATACAAAATCAAATCAAAAACAATTTTTTCGTCTATCCCCATCCATGACAAATCAATCGGTAGGGGCGCATTGCAATGCGCCCCTACATTTACATTTTGTACATTTCCAACCCCCCATATCATCTCATTAATCTCTTTCGGGTTTGTTACAAAAATTGCACCATTTTTAATTAAATAATTTGCACCTTCTGAAAAAGGACTATAAATACTTCCTGGCACAACAAAAACATTTTTATTTTGATTAATAGCAAATTCAGCTGTTGTCATAGTACCAGATTTCAATCCCGCTTCAACAATAAGAACACCAGAAGATAATCCAGCTATTATACGGTTTCTTCTTATAAAATTTTGTGGCAAACCTTGAGTGCCAATTGGAAATTCTGAAATTATAACACCATTATTTTCAATAATTTTTTGAAATAAAATTTTATTTTTAGCAGGATAAACAACATCAAGACCCGTGCCCATTACAGAAATAGTTGGAAAATTTTTTGAAATAGAAACTTCATGAGAAATAGAATCAATACCAGCAGCACCACCAGAAACAGTAATAATATTGTTACTTATAAAATATTCACAAAAATCTTTTGTAACAGAAACACCATAATCACTACAATCTCTAGAGCCAACAACACCAATGGTTTTATTAAAATTATTCAAATTATTCAAATTCCCTTTATAAAAAATAACAGCAGGTGCATCAGGAATTTTTTTCAAAATGCTAGGATAATCATTATCAAAGTAAGACAAAATATTAATATTTAATTTTTCATATTTTAAAATTTCTTCATCAAAATTAAAAATTTTCTTTTTATTAAAAATATCTTTAATAATAAAATCATTAAAACCAAATTTTTTAAAACCATTTTCATCAGCATTAAAAGCTATCTCTAAAGAACCAAAAAATTCTATTAATTTAAGAATAGTTTTAAGACCAATTTTATAAACAGTAGAAAAGAAAAAAACATATTTATCCATTACTCTTTCCTCCTATATTGCAAAGCTTCCGCAATATGATTCATTTTTATATTTTCAGAATTATCAAAATCAGCAATAGTTCTAGCAAGTTTTAATATTCTATTATAAGCTCTGCCAGATAAATTCAAACTCATAACAGCATCTTTCAATAACTCTAAACATTGGTTATCAAGCTTACAAAATTCTTTAACATGTTTATTTTTCATTTCAGAATTATTTATAATACCAAAATTTTTAAATCTATTTTTTTGAATATCAATAACAGCCTCTACTCTATTTTTTACAGAAGCAGAATCCTCAGATAAATTATTATCCGATAATTCATCAAAATTAATTCTAGGAACCTCAACATGCATATCAATTCTATCAGCAATAGGACCAGAAATTTTATTTTTATATTTTAAAATTTGAAGCTGACTACATGAACACTTTTTTTCACTATCACCAAAAAAGCCACAAGAACAAGGATTGCTACTAGCAACCAAAATAAAATTAGCCGGAAATTCTAAAGTACGAGTAGCTCTAGAAATAGTAACAAAGCCATCTTCAAGAGGTTGTCTTAAAGACTCTAAAACAGTTTTAGAAAATTCTGGGAATTCATCCAAAAACAAAACACCTCTATGAGCAAGACTAATTTCACCAGGCTTTGGATTACTTCCTCCGCCAACAATAGAGGCACAAGAACCAGAATGATGAGGAGATCTAAAAGGCCTTTTTATTATAATTGGTTGTTTATCATTTAATAACCCAGCGACACTATGCACCCTACTCACCTCCAAGATTTCTTCTTCTGACATTTTAGGCAATATAGTAACAATAGATCTAGCGAGCATAGTCTTTCCAGAACCAGGAGGACCATAAAATAAAATATTATGAGCACCAGCAGCTGCAATTTCAAGTGCTCGTTTTGCATGATTTTGGCCTTTAATATATTTAAAATCAAAACTATCATCCATTAAATTAATAGAATCAAAATACGAATATTTATCAAATTTAAAAGATTCAATAATTGTTTTATTTAATAAATGATCAATTAAATGATTTAAATTAGAAATTGGATAAACATTAACTCCTTCAACCAAAGCAGCTTCTTGTGCGTTTTGTTCTGGAATAAATAAATTTTCATAACCATTTTCCCTAGCAAAAATAGCACAAGACAAAACACCATTCACCTTTCTTAAGTCACCATTCAAAGATAATTCTCCAACAAATAAAGATTTAGAAAAATCAAAAGACTTTCTTTTTAATTGACCATTGGCAAGTAAAATAGACAATGCAATTGGAAGATCATAAAGAGTACCCGCCTTATGAATATTAGCAGGAGCAAGATTAATAGTAATTTTATTACGAGGCAAATCAAAACCAGAATTCTTTAATGCAGAAGAAATTCTATCTTTAGATTCATTAACAGAAACATCAGGAAGACCAACAATAGAAATTTTTTGAAAACCAAAATCAATATCAGATTCAATCTCAACCAATCTAGAATCAAGACCTATAACAGCACATGAATATATTTTTGAAATCATAATAAATAAAGTTAAAAATAAAATTGACCAAAATAAAAAAATATAATAATATATAAATACACCTACAAAAAGGTGACAATTCCTTCGGGACGACGGAAGATTTAATCTTCCGGTTACAAACAAAACTAATCCAGCATTTGCTTGATTCTTTTTTTTATCTCAAAAAAATAATTTATAGAAACAACACCTATTTTATTTAAAATTCTTTTAGTATCAAATAATCTTATTTGAGACAAAATAGCACAATTGTTTTTATTATTAATAAAAAATTGATAATAAAATATATTATTTTTATTTTTTAAATTTGAACTAGTCAAAGGAATACCTAAAAATAAATATTTATTAAATTTTTTTAAAACAATTATAGGTCTTAAAAACAAAACTCCTTTTCCATTTTCTTCAAAACCAATATTTTTTCCTAAATTAATAAAATAAACACTTCTTTCTTTTATATTAATAGACATTTTTAAATTATTTAATTTTATTTTTAAAATATTCCAATCATCAAAACTATTCATTTATTTCAACATTATTATTTAATCATTATTTATTTAATCACAATCAAATTTATATCCAATTAACTTTCCTACTAATTTCATATTAAAAAATAAAAAAAATATCTTATATAAAAGATAATTTCTCTTGTGTATAAACATTTTTTTATTGACTAAAGACTACTTTTATGCTTTAATTAACATAACAAATCTGAATTATTTTGGAGGAAATATGAACAAGAAAATTGGCTTATTTATTTTGGTAACCTTGATTGCGTTATCATTCACAGGTTGTATTACTCTTTATCAAGAGGAAACAAACACAGAAAAATGGACAGAAACATATCGGCTAGATATAACGTCCAAAAACTCAATTCCCGTATCAATCTCAAACTTTCTCCTTCGTGGAGAATTCAAAAGAACCGCCATTAACCCAATAAACAAAGAAAATCGAATCGTTTGGGTTAAAGACAATAACGAAATTTACAGATCATTTGAAGACAATGCAAACAACGTCAAACAAGAACCCTACTTTAAAAATTTTGCATTATCAAGCAACACAAAGCAAATCTACATCAATTGGATGACCAGTAATAATCGTTTTGATCAATGGCAAAAAGATCATTTCATTTTTTATCTGGAATCAGACGGAACATTATGGACCGTAAACAACAAAACTGAAACCTCGGAAAGATGGAATGAAAATATTACCCTACCGATTGATATCGACCAAAATAGTATAAACATTTCTCACAATGATAAAGATGAATACCCAGTAAGATACAAAAATGCCGTTGGGAAACCAACCCGGGTCAATGGTCGCACAGGATTTCATCAAATATACATGGAAATAACAATTCCAGGTATTATGCTAATAGACGAAACAACAGGAGAAATGTACGAAATACGAGACGACATAGGAATTATCCATTACAACACCGATGGAAGCAGCGCTCTTATAAACGCGAATCTCCAAGGATATGACATAATCGCCCCAAGGATAGTAAACGGCTCATTGTATTATGGGTTAATAACAACAGAGGTAAATAAGACAAAAGGAAGAGTCCTTTATTCTAATTTCCCAAATAATTTCTACAGGCAGAATTAAAAAACGTAACACACGTCCAATAATTCTGCTTTTTTATTTTATATAAAAATGCTAATTCTACCTATTTTTTATTTAAAAAACCTTTACAAATACATAATTATATGTTTTAATTACAACAAACCTATACAAGGAGGCGATATGAAGAAAATATCGATTTTATTTCTTGCAGTGTTAGTAGTGTTTATGGGGTGCAAAAGCCCAACAATAGACACACCAGCACCAACCCCGACACCCGCAGCAACTTACACTGTTACTTTTGATAGTAACGGCGGAAGCGCCGTTGCTGCTATTACCGGAATTGCAAGTGGTGCAAAAATCACCCAACCTGCCGACCCAACAAAAACATCAAACACTTTTGCCGGATGGTACAAGGCTGATTTAATAACCGCATGGAATTTCGCAACTGACACAGTCACAAGCAGTATTACTCTATACGCAAAATGGACACCAGTCCCTGTTGCTGGAGTTTCTACTGTCACCTTTGACAGTCAAAGCGCTACAGTAGCAGCAAGTCCAGTAACAAAAACAGTTACCGCTCCCGCAACAACAATTGACGCCCTACCAACTGCCCCAACAAAAACCGGATTTACATTCGATGGATGGTGGACAGCAGCAAATGGTGGTGGAACAAAATTCGATGTAACTACATCAGTAACTGCAACTATAACAGTATACGCCAAATGGATAGCTGTTATCCCAGGAACTTTTGCAGTAACATTCGAAAGTAATGGTGGAAGCGCCGTTGCTGCTATTACCGGAATTGCAAGTGGTGCAAAAATCACCCAACCTGCCGACCCAACAAAAACATCAAACACTTTTGCCGGATGGTACAAGGAAGTTGGTCTAGCCACTCCGTGGAATTTCACAACTGATACGGTTACCGCAGACAAGACGCTGTATGCAAAATGGACGCCAATTGTCACAACAACTTACACCATTACCTTTGAAAGTAACGGCGGAAGTGTTGTCACAGCTATTACCGGAATCGCAAACGGTGCAAAAATCACCCAGCCTGCCAACCCAACTCTAAGTGGTAACACTTTTGCTGGATGGTATAAAGAAGTTGGTCTGACAACTGCATGGAACTTCGCAACTGATACAGTAACAGCAGACAAGACGCTATATGCCAAATGGACACCAATCGTTGTCGGAACTTATACTATTACTTTTGATAGTAATGGTGGAAGTGCCGTAACCCCGATTGCCAGCATAACAAGTGGTACAACAATCACAGCACCTACAGCACCAACCAAGAGTGGTAATACATTCGTAGGATGGTACAAGGAATCTGGATTAACAACCACATGGAATTTCGCAACTGATACAGTTACCGCAGACAAGACGCTATATGCGAAGTGGACAGTTAACACCTATCAAATTACTTTCCATGGAAATGGAAGTGATAGTGGATCGATGACAAATCAAACACTCACATATGGCACACCAACAGCAATAACCAGCAATGCGTTTAGCAAAACTGGATACACTTTTGCAGGTTGGTCAATAACATCAGGCGTTGCAACAGTATCTTATTTTAATAGCGCAAGTTATTCGATAGGAACAGCAAACGCTGATCTGTACGCACAGTGGACAATTAACACTTACACCGTTTCCTACAATGTAGACGGAGGAAGTACAATTGCAGACACAAGTGCAAACTACAACGCTCTTATTTCAGCTCCAATACCACCAACCAAAAGTGGTTACACTTTTGATAAATGGTATAAATCTGATTTAACAACTGCCTGGAATTTCGGAAGTGACACAATTACTGCAAACACAACGCTTTATGCAAAGTGGAAATCCAGTAATGCCAGTCTTGCAACACTAAGCCTAAGCGAAGCAACTATCAGCCCAGGTTTCTCGGCTGGAACAATAAGTTATACAGCAAGTGTAGCAAATGGAATTTCAAGTGTTACAATTAACGCAACAGTAGCTGACGGAACAGCAACCATTCACTCAGGTGATACCGGAAGCCATACAGTCAGTGTAGGAAGTGGAAACAATCTAGCTGTGCTGGTCACAGCACAAGACGGAACAACAAAAACCTACACAATTGTAGTTACAAGAGCAGCAATTACAGCAGGATCTACTGCTTATGCTTACAAAACCAGTGATTACAAGCTATATTCAAAAGATCTTTCTTCCGCTGGAACAGCATGGGTAGCAGACACAAACACAGCAACATCTGGCATTAC
>Ga0302292_1000632_pt1 | contig 24607 bp, 26 predicted proteins | sample III_Fen_N2_1_FD_194553 | JGI IMG/M metagenome (GOLD analysis project Ga0302292, IMG submission 194553) | Peat permafrost microbial communities from Stordalen Mire near Abisko, Sweden - III_Fen_N2_1 | ecosystem: Environmental > Terrestrial > Soil > Wetlands > Permafrost | place: Sweden: Abisko...
ATTCCTTGGGTGGCACCGGCGGTTACCAATAATTCGGTAGACGGATCAATCACCCGATGATACCGTTTCTCTAACAACTGCGCCAATTGTTCCTGCAAGACAGGCAAACCCGCCATGGGTGCGTATTGGTGCACATTTTCCTTCACATTTTTGGTGAGGATTTCCTGTAATCGCTCATCGATGGGGAAATTTGGAAAACCCTGCGAAAGGTTGATCGCATTGTAATCAGCCGCCATTTTAGACATGGTAGTAAAAATGGTTGTGCCTATGTTGGGAAGTTTGGATTGCATGTATGTAGAATTCGTGGTTGGAAAAGTAATAACTATTGGTGGAAATACAGAATGCTGATGCGAATCGAATTAAAATGATTTTTCAACAGGTGTTTTCTCATTACCTTTACCAAAACACTTCTTTCATGAAACACCTTTTCCTCCTCTTCTTTAGCTTCGGGTTATTTACTGTTTGCTTTGCAACCGATTATTATGTTTCACCTTCGGGCAACAACGCGAGCACAGGCAGTGTGGGTGCTCCGTGGCAAACCCTTCAATATGCCGTTGATCAGTTGCAACCGGGCGATATCTTGCACGTTGGAGCTGGTTCATACAACGAAAAAATTACCTTGCATGTGAGCGGAACGGCAACAGACCGCATTGAAATTACCGGAGGATTTCCAAATGCCATTATTGATGGAACCGGATTGACCTCTCAAAACGCACTGATCGCCATTTCCAACCAATCGTATATCACCATCAATGGACTGGAATTGCAAGACAATGTGATGAACGATGCACAGGGAATTTTGGTAGAAGGCAATTGTCAGGGAATTACCTTGTCAAACAATTACATTCACGATATTCACTTCTCGGCCAATCCGAATGATCCTGCCGATGCAACAACCAACGCACAGCCGATCATTGTTTTCGGCTCAGATCCTACGCAAGCCATTAGTGATTTGCTGATTCAAAGTAATCAAGTGCTCAATTGCCGGTTGGGTTACAGCGAAGGAGTTGCCGTGAACGGAAATGTAGATGGTTTCATCGTACAATACAATGGCGTACATTCATTGACGAATATCGGAATTGTAGCCATCGGACATGAGGGAACTTGTGCTGACCCATTGTTAGACCAGGCGCGAAACGGAATAATTTCCGGCAACACAGTGTATAACTGTAATTCCCCTTATGCCGCTTGCGGAGGTATTTACATTGATGGCGCCAAAGCAATTACAGTAGATCGAAATTCGTGTTACGGCAACGATTACGGCATAGAAGTGGGGTGTGAGCATCCCGGAAAAACAGCTTCCGAAATCATGGTGCGCAATAACATTGTGCGGTTGAATGCGGTTACAGGAATTGCTTTTGGAGGTTACGATTATCCCGCTAATTCGGGAAGCGTGGTTAATTCTTACGTTTACAACAACACCTTGTACAAGAACGATACCATCCAAGACGGCAATGGCGAGGTAACCCTTAGTTATGCCGAAAATTGTTTTTTTGAAAACAATGTTTTTTACACCAATAATCAATTGAGAGCAGTAACGGTAACCGATACAGTTGTTGGGCTTCATTTCAATTACAATTTATATTACAACGAAGCACACGATTCCACTGATTTGATTGAAACAACAGCGGGCGTATTTACGCTAGCCGATTTTCAGTTGGCCAGTCAGGAAACAAACGGCTTGTTCGGCGATCCACATTTTGGATTTCCTGTCATTGACGAGTGGTCGTTTTCCATGGGGTTTAATAATTTATCCGCAGTCATCGACAACGGGAATCCTGCACTTACCGAACTGGAGGTGGGTTACCAGGATTTCTTCAATGTAGATCGCATCTTGGATTTTGCCATTGACATCGGTGCTAGTGAATTTTGGATGGAAGGTCTCGCAGAAACTGATCTGAAAGCCGTTGTTGTTGCCCCGAATCCTACAACTGGTATTGCCCGATTAGACGCTCAAGGCGAATACGATACTTTTTCAATTATTGGCTTAGACGGCAAGGAATTAGCAACGGGTAAACTGATCAACCGAGAGGTAAATCTGAGTGCTTTTCCCAATGGTGTGTACGTGGTGCGTTTTTCAGGAACAGCCGGATTGGCGCAAAGTCGCGTGGTTAAGGTGAGTTATTGAGTTGAGGAGTTTTTTAGTTATTGAGTTCCTGAGTTTTCTAAGTTGTTGGAAACTGGAAAACTACCCAACTGAAAAAACTCAATAACTCGAGTTGCTTTCTTATTTTTGCAGGTAAAATTCACACTATGAATCGAGTTGGTCGGAATGCTTTTTTTATTGGATTGATAGCGCTTGGGCTCAACGCCTGTAGCGAACCGGATACCATTTGCGCATGCATTGAATCGGGCAATAAACTCAACCAAAAGGCCAATGCTATTTTGCAGAAAGGTTCTACTAAAAAGGATGAAAAAGAGTTGCAACAACTCAAAGCCGACAAACAACAAAAATGTGCCGAATTTGAAAACATGCCCGGTCCGGAAATGAAAAAACGGATGGAGAGTTGTGGAGAGTGATTTTTGAGTTCAGAAGGTTTTACGCTTAGAAATAAACTCTCTGAACTCCGATTATTTATTACGCCGTTTCTTTTTGCCGCCGCCCATCAACTTAAACATAATCGGTAAATTAAATGTTGTTGTGCAATATCTATTGTGGATTTTGGCTGGAATCCAATTGGGCATTTCTTTTACAACACGCACACTTTCCTTATCACATTCGGGGCAATCAGGCACTCCACGCATTACATTGATGTTGGAAATTTTTCCTGTTTCATCAATCAGAAACTGTAGATAGCACTTTCCTTCTATTCCTAATTCTATCGCAATCTGCGGGTATGTGATACTTTCGGCCAAAAAACGCGACAACCCGGCTCTCCCACCGGGAAATTCTGCAATTATATTTGCTGAAGTTGTTACCGTATCTTTTGTACCATCGTCATTGAAAAACGCATAGGAAATCAATGAATCTCGCTCATAAAGTTCAATAGCCGAAATGGCCCCGTTTTTATGGTAATACGTAGAAATACTGTCTTGTAACCCGTTTTTAAAAAATTCAACGTCTTTTACCTTCCCGTTGCCATAATAGGATAGTGACTGACCTTCTCGTTTGTTATCCTTGAACGTCACATCTTGTATCACCGTTTCAGTTTGGTTAATAAAAATAAAGCGCCCATTCTTTTCAGAAATTTGTGTTGGTTTAAAAGCGTCATTTTTTCTCATCGAATCTCCCCGATAATAGGTCTTGGTTGGCTTTAAAGGATTTATTTTGGAACGGAAAAAAGCGGCATTCTCACTATTCGAAGTAGGATTTCCAGCCCAATCAAAGTAAGTAGCAATGGTATCTTGTGCAAAGAAGTTGGAACTAATTGAACACAGTAAGAAAATAATTAGGAGGTAACGCATAAACTGTTTTTTGCAAATATATCGAATTAACTGCTGGGGAAACGGGACGTTATTTCAAACCACTTTTCTAGTTTTCTTCCTGCACTACACGCAATGAATTGGTTTTTCCTGCGTTTGTAATTTGGAGTTCATTTCCAAATCCCCAATTCTGTTACCTTCGCATCTGAACGAACGCTAAGTTTTCATGTGTACACTAAACAGCTTCCATGTTATTCAGTAGTCTGGTTTTCCTGTTTTATTTTTTGCCGATTGCGTTATTGGTGTATTACCTAGCACCCAAAGCTGCCCGAAATGTGGTTTTATTGGTGGTGAGTTTGTTGTTTTACATGTGGGGCGGCACAGGCTTTACACTGTTACTCATCACTTCCATTTTGGGGAATTTTCTAATCGCTAAATTGATCGAACGCTCCGAAACACACGCCAAAAAATGGCTTACGCTGGGCATTGTGGTCAACGTAGCATTGTTGTTTAGCTACAAATACCTCGATTTTTTCATCCGCTTGTTTACCCACGAAGTGGAACCAGTGCTCACGCCTGAACAGCAAGCGTTGGTCAAAGTGATTTTACCCGTCGGGATTTCCTTTTACACCTTTCACCAACTTTCTATGTTGCGCGACATATACCGCGATCGCACCTTGCCGAAAGTTTCGTTGGTGAACATGTCGCTGTATGTGGCTTTGTTTCCACAGCTCGTTGCCGGACCGATTGTGCGTTACAAAGACATCATTTATCAGATTCACAGTCGCACAGAAACCATCGATATGCTCTACCGCGGAGTGCAGCGTTTTCTGATCGGTTTGTTTAAAAAAGTCATCATTGCCAATACCTGTGCTGTGCTGGCGGACAACATCATGAAGCAAGATATTTCCTCCATTTCAGCCGGAGCGGCTTGGTTGGGAATTACCGCTTATACCTTGCAAATCTATTTCGACTTTTCGGGCTATTCGGACATGGCCATCGGTTTGGGGCGCTTGTTCGGATTCAACATTCCGGAAAACTTCAACCTGCCTTACATTGCCCATAGCATCAAGGAATTTTGGCGCAGGTGGCACATTTCGCTATCGACTTGGTTCCGAGATTACGTCTACATTCCGCTTGGTGGAAACAAAAAAGGTCCGGTGCGGATGTACGTGAACCTGATGACAGTGTTTTTACTCACCGGATTCTGGCATGGCGCATCGTGGAGCTTTATCTTTTGGGGATTTTTCCATGGAGTATTTTTGTTGATCGAACGTCTGGGTTTCGACAAGGTATTAGACAAATTACCCAAGTTCATCGGTTGGGCGTATACCATGCTTATCGTGATGATCGGTTGGGTGTTTTTCCGGATTGAAGCCTTTGGCGACGCGGCATTGTACGTGCAACGCCTGTTTAGCTTTTCGGCCGACTACCAGCGCAGCGTTTTGTATTTCCTCGATTATGAATTACTAACCGTATTGATTGTGGCCTTGGTGTTGAGTGCGTATTCGTTCCGTTACTTCAAAGAACAAGCGTTTATGGTGCGCATTACCCAATCCGGTGTGTTTGAACTGGCTAAAAACACCGTGTATTTAGGCTTGTTTGTTTACTGCGTAATGGCGCTTACTTCATCGAGTTACAACCCGTTTATTTACTTCAATTTCTAGCAACACTCATTCCTCTTTTCGGGAAGCTGCATCTGCCCGGCGCAGGTTATCCGGCAAGCGAAAGTCGGTGGTAAGTGTTTGGATCAGTTCCAGCGCTGTTTCGAGTTCCAACCGATTGCCCACACTCACAAATACGAGATTAATTTCGGGTTGCAAACGCACCGCCATTCCTACCAGTTGGTCGTTCAAGTAAAACGGAAGTCGTCGCTCTGTTTTGGGAAAATCTGCTTTGGAAAACGGCAACAGGTTCTTTTTCGCAATGCCGATAGTTGGCAAACCGGTTAGAGCTCCAACATAACACGCCAACCCGAATCGACGCGGATGCGCTATGCCGTGACCGTCTACAATAACCAGTTGCGGGGTAGCATTTCGTGCGGAATAATCTTCCAACGCAGCCACTACCACCGGTCCTTCGTAAAACGACATATAACCCGGAACATAAGGTCGATCGGTTGCAGGCACCATAATGGTTTCGACTGGCAAAACCGTATCCGGAAAAAGTACGGTGTCTACTCCAACTTGCGCCATGCCATTTTCGAGGTAACGCACGTCAAGCGTGAGAATGCGATCACCGGGTTGCGGAACGTAGGTGTTTTGGGGCGAAAAATCGAGTTGTTGCTTCAGGACTTCCTGTTGGGCATCTAATTCTGGTATGGAAAAACGGTCGTTCATGTTGTTTTTTGCGATGAGTTCTTTTGCTGTCATTGGTTGCAATAAATAAACCCCACCGTTTGATAATCGGCAGGGTTAAAAATACTGTTTTAATCTCCCATTTATTAGTAAGAGTGCTTAACGGTTAGTGATTTATACTTCGAACGTTAAGAAGTGAAATCGGTTAAGAAGTTCCAAATTACCAACCTACAAATTTCCGTGCCGTAGTGCCAATATTTGAAAATTCGGATACAACATGGTTCATAAGTAGTTGTTGAAAGTCCGATTTTCACTTTTCTATTCTGAAGAAGTTCATTGTTTTGAATGGAAGTTCGAGGACAATTAGAACAATATAAATGGTTACCTGAGCCTCTTTAAGACTCGTGAATAGTGGCGGTTCCAATTGACAAAAAGCTCGATTGGTTCCGGATTGTCTGTGGTTGCAGACATTGATTTAGCGGTTAATTCAACATGAAAACTTCGGTTTTTAATGGGTGAATAAAGGGCAAGTCTCAGCCGGGGAGAGCGTTCGCGCGCACGCCTCCTGCGATCTGATTGTTACCGATGATGTGTTTGTCTCGATTGGAGACGACCTAACAGTGATTACTGATTGTTCCGGAATTCAGTAAGGTGGTTTTGGACTGACGCAAGCGGTTGAACTTGTGCCAAGGCCGATGTGATTTAGGTGCCGGCTTGATTAACCGTGAATGGCAGTTACGTGTTGTGAATAGTGATCATGTTTCGTTGTTTTTTCATGTTAAACACCTGTTTTTCTTTGACATAACAAAGATACAACCAGTAGAACGTAATCTATTTACGTGCATCTAAAAAAGATCAAAAATTATCGGAAATTTTACGTTATGCGAAATAATTTTACGTTTGTAATGCGTTCTTTAACAGAAAAAAAACACCTAACCCTTTTTCATTTGTCTACATTTGTCCAACAAAGCAATTCCATGAAAACAGTACTTTTTTTAGGATCATTGGCCCTGGTTGCCACCATTACATCTTGCAGAACAACCGAAGAGGTTAGTAAAATTGAACCGTCAAACGGTCCGATTAACCAACCGATTGAAGAACCGGTAAAAGATGAAGCATTATCAGCAAATGCGATGGCCGGACAAGGCTTGTTTAACCAACACTGCGGAAGATGTCATGATTTGCCGGTGGTACAGGAATATTCTGCCGAACGATGGGATCGTATTGTTCCTTCCATGGCTAAAAAATCACACCTTACTACTGAAGAAGAAGCATCGGTGATGGCCTTTGTGAAAGAATCGTTGAAGTAAGGAAGCGTTTACACCGTTTAGTTTCTGGTGTATAGCTGAGTACTGACTTTTTTCTGATCACCCTTTTTATTGGTGAGTTTGGTTATTGTGGTTTGTTCTACAGAATTCATCCATCCGGAAGAAAGTTCCATCTTCATTTTTTTGCGGGTGTTCATGGTGATACTCAATTCTTCCATCGAAATTTTCTTGCCGCTGTCCATCATAAACAACAATGCCAGCGAACTCAGGTACTGATTCAACTCATCGCGGTTGGGTTTTTCGGTTGTACTGAAAATACATTCATCCTTCGATTTATTGATGGTATTCAGTGTTAATGTTCCCGTTCCGGTAAGCACAATGTCTCCGATTGTAGGATACTCTAATTCTACATCAATCGGTTTTCCCTGTTGCATTTCGATTCCGTAAAAACCATGAATGGTAATGATATCTGACAAGAACAAGGCTTCAATGTTGTCCAATTGTTTGAATTTTTACGACATTGAGGTGATCACCATTTTATAGATTTCTTTCAGTTCATCTTCTTCTTGGTCGATATAACCGATACATAAATCTAGTTTTTCAATCAATTGTTGTTGCAATTCTTCCAGGTTAAGAATGGTGTCAAACTGACCCAATTCGTTAGTGCGGTACCGAATAGGTAAATCGTTTTGTAGTTCGGCCATTTTGTGAATGAATTGTTTGGCATCCGGATCAGGAACATAATTCGTATACTCCATTTCAAACACATAGCTTTCGGCTGTGCTGTCGATTACACGTAATTCGATATCATATTCACTAGATGACGATTTGAACGGTTTATCTGATTTTCCTTTGTAAGAAGCCTGCGTTTCCTTTACATGATAATCCGTTGATTGACCGTTGTTCCAATAACCAATCGTTGTAACCTTGGTTGGGGAAATCAAATTGGGAAATTCTTGCGCGTTAATCCTGCTTGCTGAGTAAAGCAAAAAGATTAGAATGGTAGGGAAAAAACGATACATTGTTTGTGTTTGAGGGTGCAAAAGTACAGTTTTTACCAAGGGTTTGTCAATTGACCAAGGGTTTTATTCAGGTTGAATTTGTCGAATTCGGGAATACCCATTTTCAACCAAAGCTGCCGAATGTTAAAACTCTCCGAAAACCAACCACCTGTTCATTTAATCCGTAATTTTACCTCATGAAAAGAGCAATGTTACTGGTTGTTGTGGCACTGATTGCGGCGGATGTAGCTTGGGGACAAGGTTGTTCTCAATGTAGAATGATGTCGGAACAAAGTGCAGAGTTGGGAGAGGATTCTTTCACGAGCAATATCAACTTCGGAATTTTGTACCTGATGGCAGTTCCTTACTTGCTGCTGATGTTCTTATTCCGCAAGCGAATCTTCGGTTTTTTTAAAGGTCTTCGTAAAGGATAATCTACTTGTAGAAATTCATTTCATCGAGGTACTTGTGCACCGGCTCAGTGAGCAGGTAACGTACATCTTTTCCGTCTTTGATTGCCTGACGAATAAAACTGGCCGACACTTTCATCACCGGCGCTTCTTCACACATGATAATCGACGGGTGTTTCATGAAGTCGTTTTCACTCTTTGAACCCATTGCCACCACTTCTTCTTCTTCTTGTATGGTCAACACCCGCGGATAGACATAAAACGTATAGTTTTCCATCAAGTGCTCGTGGTTGTACCATTTATGCAATGTTCGCAGGTTGTCTTCACCCATGATCATGGAAAACGTATGCTGCGGATATTTTTCTTTCAGGTGTGCCAGCGTGGTTGAGGTATAATTGGGCTGAGTGAGTTTGAACTCAACATCAGAAGCGCGCAATTTATTGTTGTCTTGAACAGCGGCCTGAACCAGCGCCAACCGGTGATAATCGGCTAATAACGAGGACTTTTTCTTCAACGGGTTTTGGGGTGTCACCACCAACCAAACCTGATCCAAATCTGTGTATTCGGCCATGTAATTGGCGATAACCAAGTGTCCGACGTGTATCGGGTTAAAGGTTCCGAAATACAGTCCTACTTTCATGCTGTTACCAAAAATTGATGCACTATTTCTTCTGCTTCCGCACAAGCACGTTCGAGCTCATCGTTGACCAATATCACATCAAACTGAGAAGCAGAAGTCAATTCATGTTTTGCTTTTGCCAAACGAATCCTGATTTTTTCTTCCGATTCGGTGCTGCGTCCGCGTAACCGTTCTTCTAACGCTTCAAACGAAGGTGGTTGCACAAAAACCGCTAAAGCATTGTCACCCATAATCCGTTTGATGTTTAATCCGCCAACTACATCCACATCAAAGATCACGGTTTTACCGTCATTCCAAATACGTTCCAACTCCGATCGAAGCGTTCCGTAAAAATTGTTGGCATATACTTCTTCCCATTCCACAAAATCACCATTGGCAATGGCTTGTTTAAATCCTTCTATTCCTAAAAAATAGTAGTCTTTTCCATCTGTTTCATTGGGACGCGGATCACGACTACAGGCCGAAACCGAAAATGCAAGTCCTAAATCAGCGCCCAGTAAATGGTGCACAATCGTAGTTTTTCCCGCTCCGGAAGGTGCTGAAAAAATGATACACTTACCTGTTTGTAGCAATTCCGACATGCGACTCTTGTTAGAGGGTATTCAATACTTGTTCTTTGATTTTCTCCAAGTGATCTTTCATTTCAACCACCAATTTTTGCATTTCTACATGGTAGCTTTTGCTTCCAAGGGTGTTGATTTCACGACCGATTTCCTGGGTAATGAATCCAAGTTTTTTTCCACAAAGCGGAATTTCCATGGTTTCGAGGAAATAGTTCAAGTGGTTCGATAAACGCATTTTTTCTTCCGAAATATCCATTTTCTCGATGTAGAAAATCAATTCCTGTTCAAAACGGTTGTCGTCTACCGCAGTATTACTGATTTTCTCAAGACTAGCGCGCATTCGTTCACGAACAATGTCAATTCGAACGGATTCGTATTGTGGCACTTGGTCTAGCAAAGTATTGATAGCTTGTATGTTTTGTTCGAAATCGCGTTTCAATTGATCGCCTTCCTGTTGACGGAACTCGATTAAGTGTTTGCACGCTTCGTGTACCAATTGATTCAGGAATAAACCTTCCGCTTCGGAAAGTTGTTCTTTTTCGTTGGTGAAAATCTCAGGCATTCGCATCACAATTGCCAAAAGGTCTTTCGGTTGTTCACCAACTGCCTCGGCAACCGCTTTGATATCATTGTAATAGGCTTGTGCCAATTCGCGGTTGATGGTGTAATTTTTCGAATCTCCTGAATTTTCAAGCGAAACAGATACTTCAACTTTACCACGATCAAGGTGCTCACCGATAATGGCGCGCAGATCCAGTTCTTTCTCGCGATACAAGGGCATTAAGCGTAAGTTTAGATCTAAACTTTTGCTATTCAACGAACGGATTTCCACCACGATCTTTTTTCCTTCGAACGTTCCGGCAGCTTTTCCGTAACCTGTCATTGACAATACCATACCACAATTTTGGGCAAAAGTACGGAAACTTAGCGAATGAGCGGGAAGCAAGAATAGAGAATGAATAAAGCACTCCACCGAAAATTGTTCATCCGTTTCCGCTGGAGTGCTCAGTTATTATGACTTGAAGTACTTGTAAACGAGTCCCGCCAATGCTGCACCCGCAATAGGAACTGCAATAAAGAGCCACAATTGGTTCAATGCCCAATCGCCTACAAACAATGCTTGACTAATGCTTCTTGCCGGATTCACAGAGGTATTGGTCACCGGAATACTGATCAAGTGAATGAGCGTTAGCGTTAAACCAATGGTTAAACCAGCAAAACCTTTGGGTGCTTTTTCATCGGTTGAACCTAGGATCACTAGTAGAAAAATAAAGGTCATCACAAATTCAGTAATGATGGCCGCTTGCATATTGTAACCATGAGGTGAATGTTCACCGAATCCGTTGGCCGCGAAATTTCCAATCTCTGATCCGTTACCTTTAGCAATGTGATACAGCACTGCCGCACCGGCTATTCCACCCAGAATTTGTGAAATAATATAACCCGGAACGTCTTTTCCTTCAATGCGACCCGCCACCCAAGCTCCGATAGTTACCGCCGGATTTAAGTGTGCTCCTGAAATATGTCCGAATGAATAGGCAATGGCAACCACCGTTAATCCGAATGCCAATGATACACCTACATAACCAATTCCTACATCGGGAATGCCCGCTGCCAAAACTGCACTTCCACAACCGCCTAGTACAAGCCAAAATGTACCGATAAATTCTGCTAAATTCTTTTTCATCATGTATAGTTTAAGGTTTTACGCTACCTCTTTCCGAGATTAATTGATCTCGAAATAATTGAATAGTTCATGTGAAATATACACAAGTTGTTGTAAATGCAATTCATTTGTTGTGAAAAATCGTTTCTTTTTTATTTCCAAAAACCAACTATTACCAACAAAAAACGCCCCTATCTGCCTGAGGCGGACAAGAGCGTTCTTCTAGAAACGATATGCAGTTAGCCTTGAGCCATAACTACAGCCGCAGCGGCCGCAGGTGACCCAAGAGCGTCTTTGATTTTCAGTTCCAGTTCTTCCATTAGTTCAGGATTGTCGGCGATCATGCCTTTTACAGCATCGCGACCCTGACCCAAGCGAGTTTCGCCATAAGAGAACCAAGAACCACTTTTCTTCACAATATTCAATTCTACACCCAAGTCGATGATTTCACCCACTTTAGAGATTCCTTCACCATACATGATGTCGAATTCGGCTTTACGGAATGGCGGTGCTACTTTGTTTTTCACCACTTTCACTTTCACGCGGTTTCCGATAACTTCTTCACCTTCTTTTATTTGACTTGATCTACGGATATCAATACGCATAGAAGCATAGAATTTCAATGCGTTTCCACCAGTAGTTGTTTCAGGGTTACCAAACATCACTCCGATTTTATCACGCAATTGGTTGATGAAAATGCAGCAGCATTTCGCTTTGCTGATTGATCCGGTAAGTTTACGCAAGGCTTTCGACATCAAACGCGCCTGAAGACCCATTTGCGAATCGCCCATTTCACCTTCAATTTCCGCTTTCGGAGTCAACGCCGCCACGGAGTCGATTACCAATAAATCTACTGCTCCCGAACGGATCAGGTTATCGGCAATTTCCAATGCCTGCTCACCGTTGTCAGGTTGAGAGATCAATAAGTTGGCGATATCAACACCCAATTTTTGAGCGTAGAATTGATCAAACGCGTGTTCCGCATCTATAATGGCTGCAATTCCACCTTGTTTTTGCACTTCTGCAATGGCGTGGATGGCCAATGTTGTTTTACCGGATGATTCCGGTCCGTATATTTCTACAATTCTTCCTTTCGGGAAACCGTTTACACCCAAGGCAAGGTCAAGTGTGATGGATCCGGATGGAATTACTTCCACTTGTTCCACAGGCTCATCGCCCAATTTCATAACGGTACCCTTACCAAAAGTTTTGTCTAACTTTTCCATGGTTAACTGAAGCGCTTTCAGTTTGTCTACATTGATTTCTTTAACTGCCATAACGTTCTTTTTTGTTTATCGTTTATCTATCGTTTCTGCAAATCTACACCCAGTAGGACGTAATCTATTTACGTTCTTCCAAGGTTTTTTTGTTTTTTTTCAAAGTGCGAGAATTTCTTCTCCATGCACTTTTGTTTTCGGTTTTGTAATGATGTGTTGTACAATTCCGGACTCATCTATTACAAAGGTGGTGCGGTGAATGCCGTCATAAATGCGACCCATGAATTTTTTTTCACCCCACACATCAAATGCGTCAATCATTTTTCGGTCTTCATCCACAATCAACGGAAAGGGCAAATTGTTTTTCGCAATAAACTTCTCATGCGACGTTGCACTATCCATACTCACACCCAACAACGCGTACCCTTCCTTCAACAGCATTCCGTAACTATCGCGCAAACTGCATGCTTGATTGATACAGGCCGGTGTGTTGTCTTTCGGGTAGAAGTACACGATCAGCTTCTTTCCGCGGTACATTTTTAAGTTGTGTGTTTTTCCGGTTTGATCGATCGCTTCAAATTCCGGAGCTTGTTGTCCTACTTCTATGTGCGTCACGTGATGAGTTATTAAACGTAATGTTGACGAATTATTAATCAAATATACCAATTGTTTTCATTAATGCAACAAGTTAAATCAAATTTTTGTTTAAAATCTCGTCATTTACCGTCGGTAAGTGCGCAAACGCCGTTTCACAAGCTCAAGAAGCTGATTGAGATCATGAATTAAATGCCCAAGGTTGACTATATTAGTACCTTGAAAGCAAAACTCGAAACTATGAAATCTCCCATTTATTTAATTCCCGTTGATTTTTCCGGTGTAGCAGAGACAGCTATGCGACTTGGGATCGATTTGGCAATGGCCAATGACGGTTCGGTATTGATGCTGCATTTTGTAGACAAAAAACCGGCGGTAAAAGAGGCGAAAGAACGATTTGTAACATTCACCGAAAATTTGTCGCCCGCCGAACTTGAGTTGATTACCACAAAAGTATTGGTCGGAAATATTTATGATAGCATTGCCATTGCGAGTGATGTGGTTGGTGCCAACCTGATTGTGATGGGAACTCATGGAGCAAAAGGATTGCAAAAGTTGTTCGGAAGCCATGCGTTGAAAATGGTAAGCTCAACCAGCACACCGTTTATGATTACCCAAGGGAGCAATTCGGGTGGACCGATCAAAAACATTGTGATGCCTTACTATTTTGAGCGTGAAAGTATTCAGATTGCCAGTTTTGCAGCATCCATCGCGAAACAATTCAATGCTACGATTCACTTGGTAGGTTCACATCATACCGACGAATGGTTAGCGATCAAAACACAAACCAATCAAACCGTTTTGCGTAAATTCTTCGCTGAACACGGTATTCAATGCGAATTGCAAAATCTACAACAACGCAAGTCATATCAGCAGGAATTATTGGCTTATGCCGATTCCGTGAACGCAGATTTATTGGCTGTATCTTATCATCATAGTGATACTTTCTTGCCTACGATGCACTCGTTTGTACAACAATTATTAGAAAACGATAAGCAAATTCCGGTTTTGACCGTTAACACAGAAGACTTGACATTGACATCAGGGTATTCGTTTATTTCTACTTGATTCTGAGGGAACTAGTTAAAAGGGAACTGACGAGCTAGGAAGTCTCACTTGTAAAAAACGAACACGTATTCATGATTCCGTTTACCGATCGCGTTGCTGCGGCCATCATAGAGCAAGGAATTCCGTTGCATCAGCTTACGGTGATTGTGCCGTCGGAGCGTATGATTACCTACATGCAGCGCGCGTTGTATACGGTAGATGACCAACCCAAGCTTTCGCCGAAAATAGTTACTATTGATCGGTGGATGCAGCAATTGGTGGATGAACCGGTGGCAGATCGAACCCGTTTGTTGTTTCAACTCTACACCATCTTTCGAAATGATCCGATTGAACATGAAACCGACACGTTTGATGCGTTTCTGAATTGGGGTCAGTTGCTATTAAACGATTTCGATGAGATAGATCGCTATTTGGTGCAACCCAAGCAGTTGTTTAAAAACCTGCGCGACATCCGCGAATTGGAAAACTGGAGTTTCAATCAGGAAGAACTGAGTTTGGGTCAACTGAAATTCATGGCTTTCTGGGAAAAACTAGGTCCGTATTATTTCGCGCTTGCCGAAAAATTGGTGTCGGATAAACAAACCACCAAAGGCAAAGTCTATCGGGATGTGGCCGAAAACATTGATCGTGTGTTCCGCAAAAATACCGGAGCTCAATTTGTGTTTGCTGGTTTCAATGCCCTTTCCATTGCCGAATTGAGCATTATGAAACAGCTCTTTGTGATGGGGCGGGCACACATTTTCATTGACAGCGACCGTTTTTACCTAAACGATTCTTTGCACGAAGCCGGGGCTTTTCAACGCGTTTTACTGGAACACCTGCAGGTGAAAACCTTGCCTTTTGTAATCGATGAATTGCAACACAAATCGTGTGCGGTGGAAATTGTAGAATGCGCTCAAACTACCGGTCAAGCGAAAGTGGTAGGAACGCTTCTGGCCGAACTCACACCCGAACAACTGAATGAAACTCTGGTGTTATTGGGCGACGAACAACTCATTGTTTCGCTCATTCAACATTTACCTGTTTCTATCGGAAAGGCCAATATTACACTGGGTTTACCCTTGAGGGCAACATCGCTGCGTTTGTGGGTAGATCTGCTGTTTCGTATTCAGGAACAATACCAACGCCGAAAAGGAAAATCCATCTATTATAAAGATGTCATTCAATACTTCCATCACCCGTTTGTACAAGGCATTCTTACGAAAGAAGAACTAAGCGCCATCGGGAAACTGGAAAGTATGATCGTTGCCAATAACCGCTTGTTTCTGAGCGTGGAAGAATTGGGGCTGAGTGAACGCTTGAAATTGCTCAACAGCGCTGTTTTTGAACCGTGGAAAAACAACTGGTCAGACGCCATGGAACTGGTGCATCGCCTCAACACCTGGCTTGATGAATTACTTCCGGAGAAAAACCTGCTGGAAAAAGCCGTGCTGCGGAGTTTCGACCACGCACTGATCGGTTTGACCAATGTGATGAACGAAGCCGACGTTCCGGAAATGCAACTGGGAACTTTTAAAAACCTGTTCAATCAGCATTGGAGCGGCGAAAGCATGTCGTATTTCGGAAACCCGATGGAAGGTTTGCAAATCATGGGGCTACTTGAAACGCGTGGTCTAGACTTTAAACGACTCATTGTGATGGGATTGAATGAAGGAACAATGCCTCCGACCAACCCGATTCAAACCCTGATTCCGATGGATTTGCGGCGATTTTTCCAGTTGCCGACTCCGCGTGAAAAACAAGGATTATTTGCGCATCACTTTTACCGCTTGTTGCACTGTGCCGAAGAAATTCACATTACGTACGCGACGGCTCAAGATGGTGTCGGTTCTCAGGAGCCAAGTCGTTTCATTCAACAATTGGAACTGGAACTTGCTGTTGTGAATCCGCAATTTGTAATCAACAAACGTTTTTATACACTGGGGAATGAAGAGCGCATTGCCGAACACACGGTAGAAAAAACACCCGACGTCATTGCCCGACTCGACGCGTTATTGGTAGAAGGCCTTACCTTTTCGAAACTCAATTCCTTTTTGGAATGTCCGCTCAATTTCTACTACCGCTATGTATTGCGCATCGGTGAAGAATCAAAGGTGGAAGAATCGATTGAAAGCAACACCCTGGGAACCATTCTGCATGAAGTGTTGGAAAACCTCTTGCTTCCTTTTGCCCGCACCAATCCGGTTTACTTGGAAAACAACGTGACACCGAACCCGGTGGGAATAGACGATTGGAAAAAAATGAAAGACAGCGCTCCGTTGGAAGTTGACAAAGCGTTTCAGGTGCATTTTAGCCAAGACACCAATGTTTACGCTTCCGGAACCAATCACATTACGTATGTGGTGGCCAACGAGATTATCCAAAAAGTGTTGTCGCGCGAAATTGCCGCCTGTGAAAACGATCCGCAGAGCACCTTATACATTGAGGCTCTGGAGCATGAAATTATTGTGCCTACTTCATTTGAAATCGACGGAAAACAACGACCGGCCAACCTGCAGGGAATTTTGGATCGTATCGATAAGCGCAACGGCAATTACCGGGTGATCGATTACAAATCGGGAGGTGTAAAACCCGAAGCAGTTGCTATTTCATTGGGGAAATCGTCTGATTACGTTGAAGCTATTCTGAAAAAAGTGCGGTCGAAAGGCGAGAAAAATCACGTGTTGCAGTTGCTCATTTACTGCTACCTGTTTCGTCATGCTTACGGCAAGCCACTCGATGAAGTCGGCATTTTCTCTTTCATCAATACATCGGAAAGTCCGTTTCACCTCGATTTTAAAGGCGATCTGAGTCTCAACGAAGCCACTGATTTGGTGGAGCAGGTTATTCAGGCAATTCTACAAGATGTGTATGACTCTGAAACGCCGTTTAAACACCGACATGGTGCACAGTATTGTTCATATTGTGGGGTGGGGTAGTATAATTATTCCATTGGTCTATCCGAAACACTTTATCTATATTTGATTCCATGCCCTTCAACAAGTTTTGTTTCTCATTGCTAACTGCATTAGCTCTTTTTGTTGCTGATGGATGTGTTTCGAATAAAAAGAAAACCTCCAGCAAAACATTTTCGGATGTCAATAAAACAATTGTCTCAAATAACCTTGATTCTATTGGTATTGCGTCACATGATTCTTCTCATTTTTTAATGATCACTGACACCAATTATATTTTGGAGTTTATAACCGATTTGAAAACAGCTCCATCTGTAGGTATGTATAAAGGTGCGGGGTGGAGTCACCTTACTTTATTCTACAACGATACGATTTTGGTGCTGTTCGCTGACAAAGAAAAATTTGGCTTGTCTGGGTCGGGTCTTTTTTATGAACTTAAACCTAAATACCAACATTTGTTTAAGTAGCAAGTGCGTATCATGTGTTTTTGTAGCTGACAATCGAATTCGGTAACATCTCTAAAAACGGCATTGCCTGATTGTAATCCAACTCGTCATACTCCAACCCTAAGCGGCGAATATGATTATAATACGTTTGGTGATGATCGTAGTAGTGTTTTTCCGACTGCACAAACCACGCTTTTTCTCCGAGTTTTTGCGCCAGAAACCATTTTTCGATCAAGCGGGCAGTTCTGCCGTTTCCGTCATCAAACGGGTGGATTTTGACAAACACCAAATGCAACATTGAAGCAAAGAACAGTGTTTCCGCAAAAGACAAATCAGCGTTGACCAAAGCAAGTAAATCCTGATAGAATTTCTCCATTTCCGACGCTACTTTTTCGGGAACAACGGCTACATATTCTATTTTCCCGTCTTGGGTAATAACAAACATATTACTGTTCCTTGTTTTGCCTTGTTGCGCTTGGTTTAAAATATTTTTAGTCAGTTGTCGATGAGCCGATTCTATGGTTTCCCGATTCAGTTCGTTGTGTTGTGCGTACAAGTAAGCGTCGTAGAGATCGTCTATTTTTCGGGTGAAATCAGGTTGATATGCTATTCCGAAGCGTTTGTGTTTGATAAACGAATCCAATTCAATCGATTCACCTTCAATTTTTGAAGAAAACACAGCCGAAACCGACGTGTAAAAACTAAAGGTGTCCATACTCAATTCACTGTCGTGCAGTTTTTCGAAAGCCTCATTTACAGCAGGATTTATTGAAGAACAATAGCTCTCAAGCAAATCGGTTGGTACTATTTTAAAAGCTGTATCCATGAATTATCTTTCGAAGGTGAAAAGTACAAAATTTCATCACCACAAAGGCACAACGTTTTTTTTGAAGAATAGACGTGTTAAGATTACAAAGGTATTCTAACTTAATCGTCTTTGTGATCTTTTAGCACGTCAAACTTGTCCTTTTTCTTTGCTCCTCCGCTAAAGCTTGTGCCATCGCTAAAGCTATTGGCGACACGCGATCGGCGAAAGCGTTGTGCCTTTGTGGTAAAATGTATCCAACAAAAAAGCCCATCCACTTGTGGTGAATGAGCTTTCGTTCCCGAAGGAAAATCAATTTATCCTCTTCTGCGTTCCAGCAAAATCATCATCATCAACGCGAGCATCATGCGCTCACCGTCACCTTCCGGAAGGTCTTCCAGTTTTTCCAATTTGAATCGACGACCGAAGAACGACGGTTTTTTCGACAAACGGGCAAAGATTTTTCCGTCGTTATCAAATACACCGTATTTCGGGTTGAAAAGGTAGCCCGAGAACATTCCTAAAAGCGGCACTTCGCACAACAAAGCATCAAATACTTTACTCCACGGATTTTCTTCACGGATAGAATATTCGGTTTTGTTATCGTTATCGAAAATTTCGTAATGAGCTTTCAATAAAGAGCGCATTCCACGACGACCAACACGACCCAATACCTTATCATTGGCATCCGTAAAGCTATAGCTTGCATTGAAGTCAATGATACGATCGGCATTGATTTTATACAACAACTCCGTTTTACGGTCATTGGTGTAAATCATGATTGCCTCCTTGAACTTGAACATCTTTTGACGCACATAAGCAATGGTAGCTCCCTTGGCATCCGTAGCAATAAAATCATTGGCTAGTGTTCCGATTTTGAACGAAAACTCTATAGGGAAATCAAACTCTTTGTATTGAGCGGGGGCGACAAAATTGCTGTCGAGCAGATCAGTTTCTTGTGACATATCAGTTGTTTATTGATTGGTGAACGAAGAAACGGATTTATTTGGAATGGTGAAAGGAAAAAACGATAAATGTTTCGTTTTGAACGCTCTAATCGATTTTTTGTGGGTAATTATTACATCCGGATAATGCTTCCGTCTTCCATTTCAATAATGCGGTGCGTGCGCTCGGCAAAACTATTGTCGTGGGTTACAATGAGTAACGATTGATGGTATTCTTCTGCCAGTTGCTGAAAAATTTCAAAAACCACTTCGCTGTTCTTTTTGTCTAGGTTTCCGGTTGGCTCATCACCCATAATGATTAACGGATCATTGATCAGGGCACGTGCAATGGCAACGCGTTGTTTTTGTCCGCCAGACAACTGATTGGGGTTTTTGAGCGCTTCGTTTTCGATGCCGAGAATCTTGAGTTTTTCGTAAGCCCGGTGTTCAATCTCTTTTTCGGAGTACTTGGCCAATTTTAAGCCGGGAAGCATCACGTTTCGAAGAACGGAAAACTCGTTGAGCAAGTAGTGAAATTGAAACACAAACCCTATTTTTTCATTCCTGATAAAGGCAAGTTCGGCTTCTTTTTTCCCTCTGATGGCTTGCCCGTCGATGAACAATTGTCCTTCGTAATCGGTATCCATCGTTGAAAGAATGTAGAGCAAGGTCGATTTTCCGCATCCCGATTTTCCGATGATGGAAGCAAATTCGCTCTTGTGTATGGAAAACGTAATGTTCTTAAGTACCTGAACCGTTACCGGATCGTGAAAGTACTTGTTGATTTCTTTCGCTTCAAGAATGGTCTGCTCCATGTTACTTACCTCTAATAATAACGACAGGATCTACCTTACTGGCTTTGCGCGACGGGAAATATCCTGCAAAATAAGTAGTGACCAATGAAAAAATGCCACCGATGATGTAAAATTTCGGGTTGTAATTTACCGGATAGGTTTTTATTGTCGGAAGCGCTTGTGTATCAAACGGAATTTGGTCTATGATGGCTGAAAGTCCTAGGCCGAAAAGCAGTCCGAAAACACCACCTACCAACCCGATGGTCATGGCGATGGTAATAAAAATGCGGTTGACGTCTTTTCCTGAAAATCCGGTGGCTTTCAAAATCGCAATGGAATCCATTTTTTCGTAGATCATCATGTTCAGAATGTTGTAGATCCCGAATCCGGCCACCACCAATAAGGTAATTCCAACGGCATACGAAATAAGGGTTCTTACAAAACTACCCGTTTCAAACTGTGAATTGGCTGTTTGAATATCGATGGCTTCCACATCAAACGTTGCTTCCATCTCTTTCGCCACAGCCGGAGCCTCGTTCATGTCTAGGAGTTTAACTTGAAGATCTGTGATGTAACTATTGGGAACCCCGAGCATTTTTTGAGTGGTATTCAGCGAAGCATAACTTTGCACTTTGTCAATGTCTTGCAATCCGGATTGAAAATATCCCACCACTTTGAGTTGGATGCGCTCACCACGCGAAGTTGTAATTTGCACTACATCACCTACAGAAGCCAACATTTTTTCTGCCAGTCCCTTCCCCAAAATAATGCTGTTGGGTGTGTTTTTCAAATCCATGTAATCGCCCGCAACTACGTAATCACTAAAGGTAAAGAGTCTGTTTTCTTCCTCCACATCAATGCCGTTAACAACACCCGAAAGGTCAATGGATCCAACGTTGAAAAAAACCTGCGCATTGATTTTAGGAGCTACACCCAATACACGTTTATCACCGCGCAGTGTCCGAATAATGGCACCGCTATTCCGCAAATCAGGCCGTTCGTTTTTTGGTTTGATGGAACTCACAAAGTTGTAATCTCCCTGATAATCGGAGGAAACATCAATGGGCTGGTGTTTGGCCGGAAGTATTTCGTTGTACAGCCTCACGTGTGGTGTTCGGTTAATCACCAATCCGTCGAGCATGCTGTTGAGTCCGCCCATAAAGCTCAGTAGCGTAATAAACATCGTGATACTGAAGGTTACACCGACAGCAGCAATCAACGTTTGCTTCAGCCGCGCCATCAGTAAAGAACGCGATACGCTTATGATCAATTTGTAGCTCATTCTTCAGGTTGGATCAATTCATCCGTCACTTTCAACCCGGAAGTAATTTCTACTTGCCGGTAATCTTTCAATCCGATTGTCACTTTTCTTTTTTCGCCGTTGGCCAGCATTACCGTATTGTCTGGTAACAACAACGATCGTGGAATCAACAAGGCACTTTTCTTGGAACGCAACACAATATTAGCTTCGAAACTGAAATTGGGATACAAGACTGGTGGTTGTTGCACAAAAACGGCTTCAACGGTAAACGATTTGGTGCGTTCGTTCATCATCGGGTTGATTCTGGTAACGCGTGCTTCGAAGGTTTTTCCTTGGTAACTATCCATGGAAACGATGACTTGTTGCCCTTTTTTGATTTGGGTAATATCGTATTCGTCGACCTGCATTTCCAGAATAAACTTACTGGCGTTTCCTACTACGGCAATCGGTGTTTGCGGACTCACCAATTCTCCTTTTTTCTTCGCCACATTGTAAACAACCCCGTTGAGTTCGCTTTTCACCACATAATCGTTGTTGAGTTGTTGGGCTATCTTCAGATTTTTCTTGGATTGGGAAGAGTTGAACGCTAGCTGACGCTTCAGATCATTGTATTTTACAATCGCGGATTGATAGCCGTTTTGGGCGTTTTCGAAAGCCAACTCACGCTGTTCCAATTCTACTTTAGAACCTACATTTTGTTTCCAAAGTGACAGTTGACGTGCATACAACGAGCTGTCGTTTCGCATTTTATCGCGGGTCAATCCCACCAATTGTTGGGCGTCGTTGATTTTTTCCTGATTGGCATTGAGATCGTAAAACGAAGCGGTGAGTGAGGCGTTTTCATTGTTGAGTTGCTGAATAGCATTCGCCAGTGAAAAAAGCGGTTGACCCATCTTTACGGTATCACCTTCTTCTACAAACACCTTCTCTACAATTCCATTGACTGTGGCAAAAACCTGATATTGATCTTCGCTTTTGATAACGCCAGAAGCGTAAATGGATTCGGTAATGGTTTCAACCGACGGTTTTACAATTTCTTGGTCTCCGGAGCAACCGACAAGCAATAACAGTAAACTAATAGTAGCAATTCTTTGAATCATAATCACAACATGTTTCACCCCTAAAGGTACTGACTCTGTGCTAACAAAACATGACTTTTGTCGGTTTTGGGAAGAATTGGCTTTTACTGTAGAATTAAGATTTCAATTCCTTCTCCACTTGTAGCATGTCGTTGTAAAACTCTTCGCCGTAGGCACGAATCAACGGTTCTTTTAGAAAACGGAAAACTGGAACATCCAATTTGTCGCCGCAAGCACAGGCAGGTTTACAAATAGGCCATTCATCGTAATTCAAGGCAATTGAGTCGCCCAAATCTTTCACACGAATGGGATACAAATGGCAGGAAATGGGTTTTTTCCAGGTTGTTTTTCCTTCCAAATACGCTTTTTCGATGGCACATTTGGTAATGCCTTGATCGTCGAAATACACAAACGCGCATTCGGCACCATTCACCAACGTTGTAGCCGGTTCGTTGGTCATGTCCATGTAAAACACGCCTTCTTTTTCCACCGCTTCTATTCCTTCCGGACGCATAAACGGTTTTACGTCTTCGTAAATTTCTTCCAAGATATCAACCTCATCCATCGTCAATGGAGCTCCGGCATCACCTTCCACACAACAAGCTCCTTTGCAAGCGTTGAGATCACACACAAACTTGCGTTCAAACAAGTCGGTTGAAAGAATTTTATCGTCGATTTGTACTAACATGTTGCTGAGATTTGTTGTTGAAAGTAGTAAACGGTATCGGTTAATGTATCAAATTGAACATCTGCCAGAATCAATTTAGGTTCGGGAGAATGGGTTTTTTCAGGAACACAAATCACGGTCATGCGTGCTGCTTTGGCAGAAATAATCCCATTGAGCGAATCTTCGACCACCAAACATTTTTGCGGACTTACACCCAATTGTTCAGCCGTTGTTAAATAAACCGCCGGATGTGGCTTGCCATATTTTTCGCGCTCGGCCGAATGCACCTGATCAAAGTAATGTTTGATGTTAAGTGTAGTGAGAATTGTTTCGATCAAAATCTCATAGGATGAAGTGGCCAATCCTATTTTTTTCCCTTGCGCTTTAAAGAATTCCAACGACTCGATTACGCCGGGTAAAGGCGTGGCTCTTTCCGTTAATAGCGCAACCATTCGTTGAATAATGCGGTTTTCGACCTCTTGTGGTGAAACATCTTTCCATGGAACAATAGCATACCAATAAGCAATCACCTCATCGATGCGCAAACCTACCGTCTTTTGAAAATCGTTTCGGGTAAGCGGACAGCCTACAGAAGCAAACACTTCTTCCATGGCAATTTTCCAGATCGGTTCCGAATCGGTGAGTACACCGTCCATGTCGTAAATAACCGCGTCGTAATTCTGTAAATTCATCGTTTTTTTTCCTTTTGAGTCACCACAAAAATGGTTCCGCCACCAATGACTTTTTGGCGTTCATCGGTCACGTAGATTTTTCCATTCTTTTTCACCGCCAGCGATTCTTTTTGCGAAACCGGATTGATCGAAATTTGTGTTTTAAACGTCCCTTTTCCGTCATCGCCAATGGTGTAAATGAGGATTTTGGAATAGGTAAGCAAGTACAATTCCTTTTTATAAATATCAGCTGCCGTTACCGAATCGAATAACCAATTGCGTTTTCCGGTTTTGAGGTAGGTTTTGCGTTTGGCTTTGTACGTTCCGGGAGTTGTTGGAAGGGCGTAAATCATGCATTTTCCGTCGAAAGGAACCGCGCGGCATTTGGTATAGATATAAATGGAATCGTTGTAAAAAGCCATTGCTTCGGCATCGTAATAGCGCTCGTTTTCGGCAGCCGGAAACGTACTTTGTTCAGCGTAGGAAAAACGAATGGCTTTGCCAGTGACTGTTTCTTTTGTGAGTACCTCTTCTATGTTGAGTTTGTAGATGGCCAAATCAGTGCGATCATTGTTGTTGTTTCCGAAATCGCCCAGATAGAGGTTTGTTTTTCCGTCGGTGGTGATGTCTTCGAAATCGATGTTTTCTATGCCATTGAGCCGGGTTTTATGGCGAATGCTTCCGTTGAGATTGAGTACGTACAAGATCGCTTCGTTTCCGCCGTCGTTGTGCGCAATCAGGGTGGTATCATTCACAAAAACCCATCCGGAAACTTCGCTGAGCTCCTTGGGTAATTGCCCTTTTCGTTCCACACTTCCAGCGGCCAACACAACAAAAACACCCGCAACCAAGAGCAAACGCATCATGGGGCAAAGATACAGTTTTTTGTCAGGGCGACAGCTGTAAATGAGTGGGGGCGCGAATATTCGCGCCCCCACCATAAATCTTTTCCTTTGGGA
>Ga0302292_1000634_pt1 | contig 24547 bp, 25 predicted proteins | sample III_Fen_N2_1_FD_194553 | JGI IMG/M metagenome (GOLD analysis project Ga0302292, IMG submission 194553) | Peat permafrost microbial communities from Stordalen Mire near Abisko, Sweden - III_Fen_N2_1 | ecosystem: Environmental > Terrestrial > Soil > Wetlands > Permafrost | place: Sweden: Abisko...
ACAAGGGGAGGAGGGATTGTAAAGCTTAATCCCGGCATCTACAATATTACCGGTCCTTTAAGACTTTCTGACAATACTTCATTGATCGGATCGGGACCATCGACAATACTGAAAAAATGCGATGGATTTAAAACCAGGTTTACTGTTGATGCAGACTGGGGAATGCTTAAAGCTGTTGTTGAAGATCCGAGCGGTTTTAAAAAAGGGATGGGAATTCAGCTATATGATGATGAGCATAACCAGGGATGGGCTGTTACTACAGCCATCATCACTGATATAAATAACAATATAATATATTTTGATAACCGGACTGATAATGATTACATATCGTCATTGAACGGGACAGTATCAAACGGCTGTTCGGTCGTTGAAGCTGTCAATGCAGAAAATGTCAGAATAGCTGATTTTATTATTGAAGGTAACAAAAGTACGAACGACTATATAAACGGATGCCGTGGAGGCGGAATCTATATTCACAAATCAAGAAACTGTGTTGTGGAAAATGTTAAGATAAATGAGTTCAACGGCGATACTTTCAGCTGGCAGATTACGGAGAATATTACAGTCAGGGGATGTGAGGCTGCGAATGGTAACGGACTGGGTTTCCATCCTGGCACAGGATCTGACCATTCAATTGTTGAAAACTGTATAAGTCACAATAATAAGGGAGACGGGATCTTTCTCTGCTGGCGTGTGCAAAATGGGATTTTCAGAAACAATACAGTATATGCCAACGGAGATAATGGCATTTCAATAGGTCATAAGGATACCGATAATACCTTTGAAAACAACCATGTCTACGAAAACAGCAATCATGGAGTCCTTTTCCGCAATGAGACAGAGCAAAACAGTGGACACAGGAATACTTTTACAGATAATATTATTGAAAACAACGGGGTTAAGCAGGAGTCAAGCGGATTTTACATTGGTGGTGAAACACATGATATCAATATCACAAATAACACTTTAAGATCCGATGGCAAAGGGCATCAGTCAACAGCAATATTTATCGGCAGAAAGTCCTCCAAAATAACTGCTGCGGACAATAAGATTTCCGGATCCAAAGCGGTTGTTTATGAAAAATAGATTTATGAAACCCGTAAATCTGACTTGATTTGGTTTGGTGTAAATAAATGTTTTATAGAATCATATTGAATGTCAATGTTTCAAGAAGATGGCACATCATATTTCACTTAAACAAAATAGTTATTTCAGTCTGACTGAGCGAATCAACCGGTTTCCGCAGGGTGCTCCGTCATCAGATCTGCTTTTAGAAATTCTTAAGATTCTGTTTTCTGAGAAAGAGGCCGGACTTGTTTCACTTTTGCCTGTTAAACCATTCACTGCCGGGAAAGCCGCAAAAATATGGAAGACGAAGGAGAGTGAAGCCAGGTTGATTTTAAATGATCTTGCCGATCGTGGTATATTGACCGATGCTGAGAATAATGGTGATGTTTTTTATTCAATGCCTCCGCCGATGGCTGGTTTTTTTGAGTTCTCGCTTATGAGATACCGGAATGACATTGATCAGAAAACTCTTTCGGAACTCTTTTACCAGTATCTGAATGTTGAAGATGATTTTATCAGGGATCTTTTTACCCATGGAGAGACTCAGCTAGGCAGGGTGTATGTAAATGAAGAAGCGCTTTCGACAGAGAATTCCCTCCATATTCTTGATTATGAAAGAGCCTCGGAAGTGATCAGGACTGCCAGCCATATAGGGATAGGTTTATGTTATTGCCGTCATAAAATGGAACACCTGGGTAAAAATTGTGATGCTCCCATGGATATTTGCATGACATTTAATGGGAGTGCATCTTCATTAACACGTCATGGTATTGCCAGAAAAGTCGACAGACTGGAAGGACTGGATCTTTTACAGAAGGCAAGAGAATCAAACCTGGTTCAGTTCGGAGAAAATGTAAGGGAGAATGTAAACTTCATCTGCAATTGTTGTGGTTGCTGCTGTGAAGCTTTAATTGCCGCAAGACGTTTCGGTTTTTTGCATCCGGTTCACACTACCAATTATCTTCCTTCAATAGATGAGGAGAATTGCAATGGATGCGGAAAATGTGTGTCATTATGCCCTGTTGAGGCAATGGTGTTGGTTTCTTCAAATGACCCGGCTAAACCTCTGAAGAAAAAGGCAAAGCCGGAAGAGGATATTTGTTTGGGATGCGGAGTCTGTCTCAGAGGTTGTAATAAAGACGCAATAAAACTTATTTCAAGAAAGGAACGGGTAATAACACCTTTGAATTCTGTTCACAGAGTGGTATTGATGGCAATAGAAAGGGGCAAACTCCAAAACCTGATATTTGACAATCAGATCCTTCTCAGTCACCGGGCTCTGGCTGCAATACTTGGCGTTATCCTGAAACTGCCGCCTGTTAAGCAGGTTCTGGCCACACAACAATTTAAATCAAGATATCTGGAAGGACTAATCAGGCGGCATGTAAATATCTGAAAGATCAAAAATTATTTCCGGATTGGAATTCTATTTTTGTCCACTATATTTGGCGCTTTCAAATAGGCGTAAAAAATAAAGGGCATATGTTTAGTTTTCTGAAAAAGATTTTTGGCGAAAGAGTAAACATTCAGGAGTTAATTTTGAATGGCGCAACAATTATTGACGTTCGGAGTAAAGAAGAGTTTAAGCTTGGACATCTTAAAAATTCTGTCAATATACCACTTGACAAATTAAGTCATGGGTTAAAAAAACTGGATAAAAACAAGCCAATAATTACCTGTTGTGCATCGGGAATGAGGAGCGCATCTGCCAGGAGTATGTTAAAATCAAACGGTTTTGAACAGGTGTACAACGGAGGTTCATGGACAAGCTTAAGAAAATTTAAAAATTGAATATAAGCCATGTGCTTTTAAGTCAGACAAAGGAGCAGATCTGAGTGCTGGAATGGATTCCCGGATATTTTCATATATCATCTTCAATTCGATACAATAGGCCAACTGTATTCGCGTTGTAAATGGTAATATTTTTTTATTAGTTGGCATTCAGCTTTATTTTTAAGTAATTTGCCAAAAAAACAGACACTGAAAATCTTCTAATATTCGCTATAGTTATGGAAAAGCACACTAAGTTAAAATTGATGTCCTTTATTGCACTGTTTAGTATGGTAATGGTTTTAAATTCATGTAAAAAGAAAGATACAGCACCAATAATTGTTGCTGCCCCGCAGGCTAATACATCAGCCGCGTCGTATATTGGCCAAAAATGGGCAGTCCTTAATGGCATTGTAAATGCGAATAATGAGAATTCGATAGCTTCTTTTGAGTATGATACAACAACGGCATATGGACACACCATAAATGCGGCTAAAGATACTGTAGTTGGAAGTACAAGCGTTCTTGTGAGTGTAGGTTTAAGCGGGTTAACGATAAATACAACTTATCATTACCGGTTAAAAGCGGTAAATTCAAAAGGTACGTCTTATGGCGACGATTTATCATTTACAACCGCAGCTGAAAAAGTTAATATCATACTTTTCAATCCTGCTCTTACATACGGTTCTGTCAGCGATAATGATGGTAATACATATAAAACCATAAAGGTCGGCTCACAGACATGGATGGCAGAAAATCTTAAATCAACTAAATTCAACGATAATACTCCAATTCCTTTCGTTACTGAAGTAGCTATATGGTCGGCATTGAGTACAGCTGCCTACACCTGGTATAATAATGATTCAATTGCTTATGGTGCATTGTATAACTGGTATGCTGTAAATACCGGTAAACTATGCCCGGCAGGCTGGCATGTACCCTCGGATGATGAATGGACAGAACTAACTACAAATCTTGGAGGAGATAGTATTGCAGGCGACAAAATTAAAGAGACAGGTATAGTCCATTGGGTAACTCCAAACATAGGAGCCACCAACGAAAGCGGATTAACTGGTCTTCCTGGCGGATACCGTTCTAATATCGGTACTTTTGGTAACATAAAAAAGATCGGTTATTGGTGGTCCTCCACCAGCTTTAACAGCGTTGACGCCTATTATCGGTTCATATCATCCGATTTTGAACCTGTTGTCAGAAGCAACAGTAGTCAGAAAGGAGGATTTTCTATCCGTTGTGTGATGGATAATTGATGTTAACTTTCAGGAATCTGCACTTGGTTTCAAAATAAATCAGCCCAATATTATGAAAACGTATTTTCAAAAAATCTTATCAATTGCTGTCTGGTTGATAGTAGCTTATCTGGGTATTGCTTCGGCATCAGCGCAGACTTTGTGGGTTACTGCAAAAAGCAATAAGGATGTTCTGAAAATTTCAACTTTGTTCACTGCTCAGGATGTCCGGGATTTTCTCTCAAATCCTTCAGGTCTAGATAATGCTGTAAACTGGTGTAAACAAACCGGTATTACAAGAGTTTTCATTGAGTCATTCAGAGGAGGATATTATGCAGATCATGAATCAATGATCCAGGCCAAAGAACGATTTCTAAAAGAGGGTTTTGATGTTGCAGGTTGTGTGACCACAGTAAAGGTTGGGAAGCCGGGTGCAGGTGGATGGGGCATGACTTCCTGCTATACCAATAAAAAATCGACCGATGAACTTGAGAAGATATTTAAAGAAACAGCTTCAATATTTGATCTGATAATGATTGATGATTTCTTGTTCACAGAGTGTGGTTGCGAAGATTGTGTTGCTGCGCGCGGAGATCAGTCATGGTCAAAATTTCGCTGCGACCTCATGGTCAGCACATGCCGGGAGCATATCCTCAAACCGGCAAAAGCTGTCAATCCAAACGTAAAAATAATTATCAAATATCCACTCTGGTACGATTCATTCCAGGATCGGGGTTATGAAGTGGTCCGCGAATCAAATGATTTTGACTTTACATGGATAGGTACTGAAACCCGCGACTACGATTATGATGTCAGACCGGGCGGGGAAGCACAATACAATGCCTACTTTATTTCAAGATGGATAAACCTCGTAAGCGGTGGTAAAAATGGGGGAGGATGGGTTGATGCACTTGGCACTACACCTAAATTTTATCTTGAGCAGGCACGGCAGACAGTTCTTGGAAATGAAAGGGAGATAATGCTGTTCCACTACGGAAGTCTTCAGGACAAGACAAATGAATATGATGGAAAACCCGGTACCCCGCTGGCAGACATTGAAGCTTTCAGAAAAGAGCTTCCCGGATTGTTTGAGCTGGCAAAGATAGTAAAAGACAAACCGATCACCGGTATTCATATGCCTAAGCTGCCGAACAGCGAGCCATTAAATGAACAGTATATTTTCAGCTTCCTGGGAATGCTGGGTTTTCCGCTTGTTCCGGATAATCAGATTAATACATCCGCCTCATCTGCTATCTTCACAGTTCATGCCCTTAAAGAACCGGGCTTTTCGGTTAAACTCCAAACAATGCTTAATGCAGGGAAACCGGTAGTGATAACTGACGGATTGGCAGAATTGCTAAGCAACCAGACTCTACTTGAAAATAAAAACCTGACCATTCTTAAAGTCGGGAAGGATCCAAAAAAACTTTTGAAACTTTCACGTGAAGAGCTGAAGCCTCTCAGGGATAAACTGCTTGCTCCTCTGGGAATGAAATTTGATGCTCCAAATAAAGTTAGCTTGTATCTGCTTGGTTCAAATTATATTGTTATAGAGAATTTCAATGATATTAAAGTCGACGCAACACTGGATCTGCCTGTTGTCACTGATTTCCATAAAACATTAATGCTGCCGGATGATGGTATTGCTACCGTATCACAAAACAAGAATTCAATAAGTATTAAGGACCTTTCTGCCAGAACTCTGGTGGTTTTGCAGTATAAGTAAAACATGTTGGTTATCTGTGCTTCATTAATTTTAATGTGGCAGGATTATGAAATTTTTTCACCCATATCGAATAGACAAACGTCTGTCCCGCCTGTGCAGGATAACAAAGGAGCTATAATGAGTTCTGACCAGAGCCGATTATTTCTCAATGACTAATAGTTCTCCTTCTGACATGCATAATAAAGTCAATCTCTGAACGTTTTATATCTGATTGTCAGCAGATACAATAACTAAATATTTTCAAAAAAGGGAAATTCAATATATACTGCTTTTTCAACGCCCCTTGCAGGACCTGAGAATTGCAAAACATTTACTAACAATTTTAAGATGCCAGATATGAAAAAAGCAAAAACGATTATCACATTAGGTGGTGTTTTTATTCTTTTATTTTTTTTTGGGAGTATATCGGGCAATTGTGATTATAAGAAAGGATCAAATTCTGACCGGGTTAGTTCACAATCTCCGCAAACAGCTACGAAATCTACACAAACGACTACAAAGACCAAGCAGACTACTTCAAAATCCGGACAAACAAATTCAAAATCCAAAAAGATTACTTCAAAATCTACAAAAACAGCCCCAATAACTCAACCGGTTGTAAAAAGCAAAGATACTGAAACAGTAAGGATCGGGACACAGAACTGGGCTATTGCAAATCTGAATGTGAGCACCTTTAGAAACGGAGATTCGATCCCTCAGGCAAGAACTAACAAAGAATGGGTTGCAGCCGGAGATGCTGGAAAACCTGCCTGGTGCTATTATAATAACGATCCTTCAATTGGTAAGATATACGGCAAATTATATAACTGGTATGCAGTAAATGATCCAAGGGAGTTAGCTCCTTCAGGATGGACTTTGCCATCTGATGCTGATTGGACGTTGTTGATTAACTTTTCAGGGAGACAAGGTGCTGCGGGCTCTAAAATAAAAAGCAGTGTCAGATGGAGTGAAGGAAGTAATGGGACCAATGAAACCGGGTTTACAGGTTTCCCATCAGGCTATCGTGTTGAGAACGGTACATTTGTCAACATTGGCAATATAGGTATTTGGTGGAGTACGACAGAAAACAATCCTCTGAGTGCCTTTGACCACTACCTCTCACAAAGCAGCAGTGTAGGCAGGAGCAACAGTCCCAAACAACGGGGGGAATCGGTGCGTTGCCTGAAGAAATAGTACCACGCACCGTGAGGTTCTCCGATACTGCCTCCTATGGACGATACATTGATAATTTTCCCGGAATGTTGTTTCCGCATGTACGGAAGTACCAGTTGTATCAATCGTGAACATCGGTGCCGGATAATATTTCTTAATTAACAAATTTTGACTGCTAAAAGTTTTTCTCGTCCTGTGAAAAGCTCATTAATCCTTCAATTTAAATACTCTGACTTATGCTTGTCGGGGTCATTGGGTTTTCGGCAAATTAAATTAACTTTGGTAATAATTGAAGATTTTATGAGATGTTATCCAAGGTAAAAACTTCTTGGTTATTGAGTAGCCTATTAACCCTGTTTCTGGTTTTTTTCACCTGTAATATTATTGCTCGCTCTCATAATTTGCCCTCTTTGGATTCCGTCAATTTAAATACCAGATTTCCTGAAAAAGCAAATCAGGAAACAGTAAGGAATCTTAGACCATCAACAAGTTTTTATAAGACAGATAGTGTTTTTTCATTTCAGTCTCCTAAAGGATATATCCCTTCATTATATTACAACTTTGGAGAACAGGTAACAGCTCCATTTAAATTCAAAGCAAAACAATGGTTAATCACCGGTGCTGCTGCATGCATAACTGCTACACTCATACATTTTGACAATGATATCGATAAATGGGCTCGCGTCCAAAAGCAAAATCATAACTGGGTCAATAAATCTTCGCCTGTTATTACCCAGTTTGGCAGCACTTACGCTATTTCTTCTGTTACAGCAATAGGTTTAATATGTGCTGCGTTCAAAAAACAAAAGGGAGTTCAGACAAGTTTACTTGCAACACAGGCACTTATCACTTCAGGTGCCTGGGTCCAGCTTATTAAACATTTGACAGGAAGAGAGGATCCAAGTGCTTCATATGTTTACAGCAAAAAACCTGGAGGTCAGTGGTGGGGTCCATTTGCACAGTACGATCAGGACCTGCCTGTTTATAAATCGGTCAGTTCTTTTGATGCTATTCCGTCAGGACATGCCGCTGCCGCATTTTCAATCGCAACAGTATTTGCGTCGCAATATAATAATACAAAAGCAATCCCTATAATAAGTTACTCAATGGCTACCCTGGTTGGCTTTTCCCGATTAACCGAACATGCGCACTGGGCATCAGATGTTTTCGTAGGAGGGTTAATAGGTTATGTATGCGGCAGGCAAGTTGTAAAAAGGTTTAATAAAATACATCAGAATCCTTCTGCCCTTTTGTCAGCAGAATCAAAAATCAAACCTGAATTCACATTTATTCAGAATGGGAATCAGGCAGGATTCCTGATAAGATGGTAGGAGTTCTTGAGGATATTATCATTATGACTCACTGATAAGGTTTCACTCAGGAAGTCTGATTACTGCTTTACAATTATTTGTACGGGAAATAGATCCCGCAATAGACTCCAATATTGTAACCTGAGATATGGTCTCTGTAACCTATGTTGTATTCGAAGTAGGGTGATAGTACAAACCTTCCAAAGTACTTATTCAGCTGAACTCCTGAGGCAAAACTCAGTTGTTCGCCTCGGTACTCAGTATCTGAATGATTATTGTACACATAAGCATATTTATATCGCAAAAGACTTAAATATGGCGAGATATCCAGATAGTTTTTCAAAGGAATATGATAAGAAATGTGTTCAAATGACATAGCAATAATTGCTACAGAAAAAAAGAAATCAGTAAGGCTGCCTTCCCCATCTCCAAAAGAAAATTCCTGATTCCTGAAGAATGATCCGGATGCAATCAGACATAATGGCAACCCAATTATACCTGGTCCTGCATGAATGTAATCACGGCCAAAAACCATATCTGCATCGATACTGATTTTTTTACCAAGGAATACCTGAAATTTTAATCCGCCGGCGAATTGAACTCCTTTGGGAGTATTAAGGAGAATATTTGGAGAGGCTGAGACGATCAACTCACCTGCCCTGTGATTATTTCGGGTGGTGTCAGGTTTATAATACTCAAACTGTGAATAAGTTACCAAACAGGAACAAAGCTGGAACACGATAAAAACCAACCTGAGCTTTTTCATTGGGATGGATCTCAATTTTCAGATACCAGTATATATATAATCTGCAATGTCAATATAATACGCTTATTTTTGAATTATTACTAAAATTACTAAATCTCCGGTATGAATGCAATAAAAAGTAATTCAGCCAGGTAATATTAGCCTTTAAATATTCTGGTAAAGTCAATGTAACTCAGTATAAAAATTATCACGAAACAAATCAGACTATTAATTAGAAAATCAGAGAGATACCTGTGAGCATCCGGAATAAAATTACACATTAAAAGCGGTGAAGCATAAGGTAGGTAAATGATGCTTTCCCAATGACCAATAAACATACTGACAGCAATTACCGCACCTGCCAGACCAATGCCGATGTTCAAAAAAAGATTCTTTAAACGGAAACTCAGCCAGAAATGAATTGCCATTAGTCCCAGAACTGATATGAAGGATTTTACCATAAAAGAACCAATTCCTGATTCTACAGAATGATAAAAATAAGTGGGTTTGAATATTAAGAAATTGAATTCACTTTTCCATAAACTTAATAGTAATCCACCTGATAAAAAGAAAATGAGCATCAGAGTGTAGAACATCAGGATAAGACTGATTAAAATCAAATATTTGCTAAAAAAGATCTTCGTTTTTGATATTGGTAATACAAAAATATGTTTCCATGTATTGGATTTATGCTCAATATTCAATAGCAGAGCTATCAACAATACAATCAATAATGGAAGAAAGAAAAAATGCACTCCGTTAAATCCCTTTCTGAAATATTCATTCCATGGATTTACTCCTGCATGAGGCAGATAATCTTTCCACTGATAAATAATATTTAACAGGAAAAAGAAAGGGATAAACGCTGCTCCCAGGACAACCAGCCATATTGCAAAGGAATTTTTGATTTTTTTAAATTCAACACGATAAGATATTATTAGTTCATTCATTTTGATAGTTTATAATTTTGGTGAAACCGGTCATGGTTCAGGGCTCAATAAATCAGATAGCATCATTTTACAACATAGTTATTTGTCATTCCTAAAAAAAGCTGCTCCAGATCGTTGTTAACAATAACAGCTTTATAAACATCTATGTTATTCACAACTAAATCATGGATAATCTGCGCAACATTTTCTTTTGATTCACAGGTAATTATTAAATCATTAGCAATCCGGCTGACCTGATACTTTTGCCCAAGCACTTCAAGCGCTCTCTGATTATCATTGGTTTCAATTGACAACTCAGACTTATAAGCTTTAAGTTCACGAAGCTCACTGATGGTTCCCTGATACAATAATTCACCCATGTTAATAATACCAATGTGCGTAACTATCTTTTCGATTTCTGACAAAAGATGACTTGACAGGAAAATGGTTGTCCCGGATTCTTTGTTGATACGCGTGAGAAGGTCACGTATTTCAACTATCCCATTAGGATCTAATCCATTAACCGGTTCATCCAGTATCAACAGATCAGGTTCTGCCAGCAGTGCAATGGCGAGTCCCAATCGTTGCTTCATCCCCAAAGAATATGTACTGACCTTTTTCTTAGCGGCGTTTGATAACTTTACCAGTTCTAAAACCTCAGGTACTCTTTTCTTGCTGACTTTTCTGATGGCACGTGTAATGTCCAGGTTGTCATAACCTGATAAATGCTCATATAAAGAAGGTTGTTCTATCAATGATCCGATCCGGGTAAATATTTCCGACCTGTTTCTTCGGAGTTTCATACCAAAAAGTTGTACTGAATTTTCCGGGTCGCTTAACAACCCAAGAAGTACTCTTATTGTTGTAGTTTTTCCTGCCCCGTTTGGACCTAAAAAACCATAGATCGAACCTTTATCTACTCTTAAATTAATATTCCTGAGAATTTTTTGTTTTGAATTGAAGCAAAACTCAAGATTTTGTGTTTCAATAATTAGTTCATTTGCATTCTTCATAATTAACTACAGGGAGAATTTTTAAAGGTTTTAGGATTTTGAGTACCGGTTTCCCGTTTTGAGGGTTAAATTTATGAAATAACAAGTTAAAGTGTTTACATGAGCATAAATTTTGTAACCAACGAGCAATTATATAAGCAGGCTATTGAGCCTGTTGCCGGTGCAAACTCTTTCGTATGGATAGGTACGGCTGATATCAAAGATTTACATGTGCACTTTAAGGGAACTGTACAATCTTTTTTATCTGTACTAGATAGTTTAGTAAAGAAGAAAGTAGCCATTCGCCTTCTGCATGCAAAAGAACCTGGAGTCAACTTTCGAAAAAGTTTTGATAAATATCCATTGCTATGGGAAAATATGGAGAGGCAGCTATGCCCAAGGATTCATTTCAAACATATTATTATTGATGGCAGGTATGCGTATACAGGTTCTGCAAATCTTACCGGAGCAGGATTAGGAATAAAAAGCATAAATACACGCAATTTTGAATCAGGATTCGTTACAACCAATCCTGAAATAGTTAAGGCTGTTATGAGCCAATTTGATGATGTCTGGATGGGGAAATACTGCAAGAACTGTAAGAAAAAAGTCTATTGTAATGACCCTATTCTTTAATAAATATTTAAACAAAAAATACCCGGTCTGATTATCTTTCTTTTCCTAAAAGTTAAGTTTTGGAACAATGTTATCTTTTCAATAAAAACCTTTTCAGGTTTAAATACAGCAGATAAAGCAGCGGTTCTATATCTTTCGAACATAGTAGATTTCAAATTGTTATATTGCCGGAGACCAGAAACCAATGAAAAACGGGGCGAATCCGAAAAGCCATATGAGTAGGAAAATTTAAAATTTATTCTAATGAAAAATATACTTGTTCAATTCAATCAGATTGACTTCACCGTTCAAAGGTATGAGCAAACAATTAAGGATTTAAAAGCAGCAGGAGCCGGGAGCCCTCCAGGTCGCCTCTATCATGTCGCAACACTTCAACCTTCCGGTATGCTTGTTACAGACGTATGGGAATCAGAAGAAGCCTTAAATAAATTTTCTGAAACACTTATTCCTATTCTAAAGAAGAACGGAGTCACTCCGGCACCACCTGTCTTTCATCAGGTACATAATATTATTTCAAAATAATTATCTAAGCCTATTCAACCGGCGGGCTTTTTTTAACTGTTCGTCCGGTTCATTTAGTTTAAAGAAAAAGAGGAGTCCAGAAACCTCTTAAAAAACGGGGCGTATTCTGAAAAGCCTCAAGAGTAGGGAAAATAAAATACAATAAAATGAAAACAGTAATTATAACTCATGAAGTAAAAAATTATTCTGACTGGAGAAAAGTATATGATGCAGATGAGGTAAATCGCTCAAAAGCAGGTCTTAAGTTAACCGGAGTATTTCAATCTGTAAATAATCCAAATCTTATAACTCTGGTTGGCGAAGCTCCAAGTATAGAAGCACTTACAACTTTCATGGCAAGTCCTAAACTGAAAGCAGCGATGGAGCAGGGAGGCGTAATAGGCATACCTGATGCTAAGATTTTAAACAAAGTGTAATTAATTTTCTAATACAGACGGGCTTAAGAAATTAGGATGAACTTATGTATAAGGACATCCTGATTTTAGCTTCCGGTTGTCCTCTCCCTTCTTCGATTTGTTAATAGGAGCGAATGAGGTATTACTCAGTCGTTCAGATCTCAGGCTCACTTCTCAATATACCTGTAAAATAACAGCCTCATTATCTCATAATTGAAGAAAAATCTTGAGACTTAAAAAAGATAGCTGATCCCGAATTTGCCTTCTGAAAAGGCATTGCCTCCCCCAACTTCAAAGTTCAGCCCAAAATTATTGTTGATATAATATCTTCCACCTATCTGAGCTCCCAGACCAAGCCCAGAAGAACCATTGCCGGGGTAATTTGAATTTGTTGACCAGAAGTAGTATCCAAGGTTTAATCCTGCATAGAAATCCCAGTTTCGCGGAATTTCCAGAACTCTGTTAAAGTGATAGTTCACATTTCCAGATAAACCGGTTATTATGCTGTTATATCTTGATCCGGTATAGTTTTGATTATAAGATCTGAAAGAACCCTCTATGCCAAAAGAAATGTCTTTGTGAATTCCAAAATCCAATCCGACATACACAGGAACACCCCATCCCGATAAACCGATACCTGCATTTAACTGGTTCCTTTTATCCTGTTTATTTTGAGAATTTACTGCTAAAAGTGTGATGAATAATAAAATGACGATCGTAATTGGTTTTTTCATTTTTTAGGTTAGATAAAATAATGATGAACAAATACTTTTCACAAAGGTGGCATGTCTTCTTACGTAAGTGTTATATAATTTTAGAATAAAGTTGTATCATTCACGCGAACATTATTTGCAAAGTGAGCATATCCGAATCATTTTTGATTAATATCTTATGATTCTTTAAACTCTGTATAAGAATGAATTATAACGGGATGAAAAGATACGTTTAAAAAAACCGCAACAAATATTACCTTTACACGTAGAACAACTATATACATTGTTGTCAGTAAGAGAATTTCAAACAAATCGTTCGCTTTATTAAACTAATAATGATATGATGAACACTTTTAAGAATTTTCGAATTTTAATCTTGTTACCCTTGTTTCTTTTAGCTCCGGCTCTCTCAAAGGCTCAAACGGATAAAAAACAGGCTGAATTAAAGAAACTTGAAACAAGTCTTGCTGCTGCCAAAGCTAAAGTCGCTATGAATGAACGTCAATTAAATACTTCAGATTCTCTCATTACTCTGGGAAATCAAATGATCGCCGAGTCTAAAACTGAGAACAAAGCTATTGAAGCTGACCGCAAAAAACTTGATAAAGACAATGCTGCCAGCCGAAAATCCCTTACAAAGCTTTCAACTTCTAAAGATAAGGATGAATCACTAAAGGCTAAAGCTGATCTGAAAACCCTTGATGTGCAATATAAATCTGATTCCAAAACCTTAAGCACTCGTATCAGGGATGTTACAAAAAAGATGTCAACAGGAAATGCAAACTTAACCAGGGGAAAAGCAGGCAAAAAAAATGCACAGGATGCTCTCAAAATTTCCCGGAAGACACTTGATCTTGCTCAGGAGAAATATGATAATGCATCTTCTTCAGGAGACAATTCAACTTCAAAAGAGAAGAAAAAGAAATAAACGGGAAGCTTTAGTGCCTTATCAGTTTATTTCTGACAACAATTGTAATTGGCAATTACCGTTACGCGAATATTTATTCACGCAGGAGACTGTCAATAATTTGCTGTTCCGGAGCTGTTAAAGGGATTACCTTGTTGAAGTGGGTCCAATCAGGCTCTGTTCGCTCAACTCCTTCCCATTTGTAAACGTCTGAAAATTTTCCGCCGTATATTAACTTATCCATTGTATAATACTTGAAAACATGAACAAGACTTCCTGAATTGGAATCATAACCTGAAACAGTCGTGCGGATCAAAGATGTCTGAGGATTTGATATCAATGATTTCATTTGTTGAAGAGTAGTTATGTTTTCCTCTCCATCCAGACGGATTTCCAGGTACCATGTCATCTCTACCAAAGGGGCATTAATTTCCCGTCTGGATAAAGTCCGTTTGACATTGTTGTCAATCTGAATTAATTCGACTGTTGCGGTGCAATCGATTAAGTTTTTTCCTTTATTGCCAACACGGAAAGAAAGATAAATACGTTCACTTCTGTACCGGATAAAAAAATTATCAGTCAACAGGATATCATTGGGCCTCTGCAGAAATTTGTAAGCAATATAGCCGCCAAAAACCGGGAAGAAAGTCAGCTCGATACATGATTCTATAAAAACAATTAAATGTCCTGCTCCTGTTTTAGGAATAATATCACCATATCCAATTGTAGTGAAAGTAACAGCGCTAAAGTAAATGTAATCAAGGAAATGAAAAGTATTCTGTCCTGATGCAAACTTAAAGTCTAGTGAGTCATAAAAATAATATAGCAGCCCGAAAACCAGCGTTACAACAAAATATATTGCGACGCCTTTCAGAACAGCAATCAGGATCCGGTGTGACAAAATAGAGGAAGCAGTATTAACAATTGTCTTTTTAATTCGTTTTAAATCCATTATAAGGAGACTTCAATTAAGGGTTAGGCCTGAAATGACATTTTTGGGTATTAATTTAATAAAAAAAGTTGATAAATAGCTTAATCTCATTTTCAAAGAACAGTAAAACCAATTAAGACTATTTTATGAGGCGATAGGTATGAGTTGTGCGGCGCGAGATATGAGGATTGATGTTGAGCAACCCTCCCTGCCATTTCGCTAATTCTTCGATAGTCAAAAAAAACGTTGGAAACTGAAAAATATTAGTAATGAGGATTATGGCCTGAACTTTTATTGGAGACTCTTCGCGAAGGGGCTAAGGTCTAGCAATGAACTTAATCAGTGCAAAACTGTTTAATGTAAACTGTTCAAAACTTAATGGATGAATAGTTTATTTGCAATATCTTTTAATAAACCACCTGTAAATGGATATATTAATGATTAAAAATATGGTTTGTCATCGGTGCATAATTTCAGTCGAAGACATTTTAAATAAATCTGCAATACCTTACCAAAAAGTAATTTTCGGGGAGATTCATTTAACAAATAAGTTGAACCCGGAACAAAAGGAAACCCTTGCTGCAAAGCTAAAAAATGAGGGATTTGAATTAATTGATAATTACCTGAACGGGTTGATTGAAAAGATCAAGTTACTTGTCATAAAGAGAGCACGGAATGAGGTTGATAAAAAAGAAATCAGGCTCAACCTTTCAATCTGCCTTTCAGAAGAACTACATTATGAGTACACCCATCTGAGTAGTCTATTCTCAGAAGTAGAAGGGAGAACTATCGAGAATTTTTTTATTGAGCAGCGGATTGAAAAAGCAAAGGAGCTCATCTTCTACGGGCAGATGACTCTTTCTGAAATTGCTATTGAACTTGACTACAAAAGTTCAGCGTATCTTTCCAGTCAATTTAAAAAAATAACCGGTACCACACCTTCTAGCTTTAAAGAATTAGGAATTGCAAGACAGAAAACTCCCCATAAAGTCTAAACCCAAAATTTTATAATCTTTTCCCAAAGTAGTATAACATCCTTCATAGGTTGAGGATATATTTTTACCCCATCTAATTCATTAATTAAAAATGAAAGCACTAACAATACTTTCTGTATTTATCTTACTATTTATTAGTTGTCAGAGATCTGATAAAAAAGTTATTTCAGCTGAATTTAAAGTCAACAGATCATTATTATCTGATAGTTCATTTGCATCAAGAACCGGCTTTCGCATTAATCCTCCAAAAAATTGGTCAAAAACTGAAAATTACAACTCTGAGCTGCAAAATAAAGTTCTTTATCGCACGGATAATGAATTGCTTGCAATTTATAAATCAGATTCAACAAATTGTGCATTAATAATTTCAGAACTGCCTGAGACTAACTTTGATATTATTAGAGGATTATTGGATAAATCCAATTCTTATCCTATACGAGATTCAATTTGGACTAATGTTCAATCTTCTGTTTTTAGATATAAGACGTATGAAATAATCCAGATAGTTTCTCAAAATTCAAATCTGATAGTTTTTAAATTATTAACTCACAGACTATCAGAATTATATGAGCTAGATTATATTATACCCCGAAGTGAAATAAATATAAATATGCAATCTGTAGAATCCTCAATAGGTTCTCTTAATTAGTTTAATCTTAAAACTTAGAAATTATGAAAACAATAAAAGCATTCTTAGGAATTTTTCTACTTGTATTCTTTCTAACGTCATGCATGAGTCTGACTCATGTTGTCGGAACCGGTGCATCATCCAGTGTCGCTACTGAAAAAAAACAATGGTACGCCCTCTGGGGTTTAGTCCCCATAAATGAAGTTGACTCTAAAGCAATGGCAGGGGGAGCTTCAAATTATACAATAAAATCGAAAGTAAAATTTGTTGATTATGTTATTTCTGCATTTACAAGTGCCGTAACTATAAACGTTCAGACCGTATCAGTACTGAAATAAAGCCTATTGAGGACTCCAGATTGTCTATTAATCAGGGAAAACTATTTAAATGTCCCTGAATACTATCAAAAATTGAATGATATGAAAACATTTTTAGTTATTGCGTTTTATATCAAAACCATTAACTGGGCAAGCGTAAAATAATGGTTCTTAACATTGAGGTACTCTCATGAAAGCAATTGTTTACACTAAATACGGACCACCTGATGTTTTGCAACTCAAAGAGGTGGAAAAACCTGTCCCCAATGAGCATGAGGTACTGATAAAAATATATGCTACATCTGTCACTTCAGGTGACTGTCGTCTGCGAAAGCCAGACCCCTTTGCAATAAGATTTTTCAACGGACTCATAAGACCAAAAAAAATTACAATACTCGGTAATGAACTGGCCGGAGAAATAGAGGATGTAGGTAAAAATGTAAAACTGTTTAGAAAAGGCGATCAGGTTTTTGGGCAGGCAGGAATGAGTCTTGGTACTAATGCTGAGTATATATGTCTCAAGGAAGATGCTGCCCTTGTACTAAAGACGGCCGGTATAAGTTATGAGGAAGCCGCTACAATACCTTTTGGTGGGAATACTGCATTGCATTTTCTCAGAAAAGGGAATATCAGGAGCGGCCAAAAAATTCTTATATATGGAGCTTCCGGAAGTCTGGGCACCGCTGCGGTACAGCTTGCTAAGAATTTTGGAACGGAAGTTACCGGAATTTGCAGTACTGTAAATGTAGAATTAGTCAAATCCCTGGGAGCCGATAAGGTTATTGATTATTCCAAAGAAGATTTTACAAAAAATGGCCAAACCTATGATATTATTTTTGACACTACAGGGAAAAGCCCGTTTTCAGGTTGTATAAAATCATTAAAGCCAAAAGGAATCTATCTCCGAGCTGTCCATATGTCGTTATCAGCTATTATCAGCGGCCTTTGGACATCAATCACATGCAGCAAGAAAGTAATTGGTGGAGTAGCAATCGAGAGTAAGGAAAATCTTTCTTACCTCAAAGTGCTTGTTGAGGCGGGGAAACTAAAACCAGTCATAGATAGACTCTATCCATTAGAACAAATTGCCGAGGCTCACAGATATGTTGAGACAGGACATAAAAGAGGGAATGTAGGTATCAGAGTCCGCATATAAATATCTCTTTCATCGAGCTGAATAATGTTTAAGATGAACTAAACCATAATGCTCAAAAGAGACAACATGACTAGCAAAAACCGTACAAAAACTGAACGAGCTCCGATGAGCTCATTACGAAAGACCTCACTGGTCGCGGGTATATTATACCTGCTGACTTTTGTTTCGATCCCGACCCTGATTCTCTACAGCCAGGTAAAGGGCTCTAATTACATCGTCAGCTCCGGACCGGACAGTCCTGTCATTATCGGTGGTATCCTGGAGATAATCGTGGCCCTTGCCGGCATCGGCACCGCCGTTGTACTTTATCCAGTGCTCAGGAAGCAGAACGAAAGTGCTGCGTTGGGTCTCGTCGCCGCCCGTATTCTGGAATCGGGCACCATCTTCGTCGGCGTGGCGTTCCTTTTGTCAATCGTGACTTTGCGGCAGGCCGGAGCTGGAGCAAACGCGTTGACCACCAGCCATGCACTTGTTGCTCTTTATGACCGCATCTTCCTGCTGGGACAAAGCTTCATGCCAGCAATTTGCGACCTGTTGCTGGGTTTCCTGTTATATAAGTCACGCCTGATACCTCGGGGTCTTTCCCTGATTGGTATTGTTGGAGGCCCAATACTCTTCATTGGCTACTTCGCTATATTATTCAGTCTCATCGGTCAACATGCACCATTGGCAGGGCTGTTTGCAATTCCGGTCGCTCTGTTTGAATTTTCACTGGGGATCTACTTAGTCGTCAAAGGCTTCAAGCCCTCGTCAATCACAGCCGGCATGTGAGGCAATATAAACCTTTCGGGACTGATATCATTATATAAAACACTGGCGGACATCGCCCATGGCAGTAAATGCAAGTCTGTCGCAATTGACAGCCTGGTTAAGATTGGTCTATACAGTTATTGCTATTTTGCACTCACAAATCTCGTTTCTAATGGAGTTTGCTGGAGCACTGCTGTTAATCCAGAAAGTGGAAGCGGTGTTCAAAATTGTCTTTTTAAGTAGTTTGAAGTCCATTATAGGAAGATATTCAATAATGTTAAAGTCTGAAAAGACACTTTTGGGTATTAATTTAATAATAAAAAGTTAATAAACAGCTTAATCTCAAAAACGACCAACTCCATGGTCTCTCACAAGGGAACGTGGGTGGATGGATTTTATATCCGAAATCAGTTGTTTCATATGCGATTGATCATATCTTTATATTATCATTTCATTGTCAGGTGATTTAAATTGTGTAATTAATCTACATTTTAAATATCTGGATTAAAGAAATTTACATCGAAAATCTGATATAAGAATTAATGAAAATGTTTAGCCGGATTGTCCCCAAGGAACAAGTAAGTTCTAATACAAATGCCATGGCAACAGTTAAATATCATCAATTGATGTTCATTAGATTAATTTCAATCCTACTACTGGGAGCTATTACTGTCACTTCAAATCTCGGACAGCAACCTTCTTTAGTTTATAATAGTAATATTCGAAAAAGTAAAATGGTTTCGTTTGATCCGAGGGCTATAACCATTGATGGGGAAAGACAACTTCTCATCAGCGGTGAGATACATTATGCCCGTTCGCCGAGAGAACTATGGCCCCAGTTACTTGATTACAGTAAAGCAATGGGTCTGAATTGTGTGGCCTCGTATGTGTTCTGGGGATTTCATGAACCGAAGAAGGATGTATATGATTTTTCGGGTCAGCGGGATATCGGATACTTTCTTAGACTCTGTAAGGAGCGGAATCTGAATGTAATTCTGCGGATTGGACCATATTCTTGTGCCGAATGGAATTTTGGAGGTTACCCGTCATACCTGCGTCATGAACCTGGTATTGTACTCCGGACTTACAATGTACCTTATATGAATCGTGTGGAGAAATATTTCGAGCATCTGGCAGCTGAGATCCGGCCTTACCTTGCAACAAATGGGGGCCCTGTAATTCTGGTTCAGGTTGAGAATGAATATGCTAATGTGGCTAAACGTTACGGTGAAGATGGACAGCGATATCTGAAGTGGGTGGTTGAACTTACCTCCCGGGTGGGTATTGATGTGCAAAAAATTACCTGTGAAGGCGGTGTTGAGGGTGCAATAGAATGTGTAAACGGATTTTCAATACCATTTGAAAGGAGCATCAGCCATAAGGCAAATAAACCCGATCAGCCATTGATCTGGACCGAGCTCTATCCTGCATGGTACGATACCTGGGGATTTCAGCATCATTTACGCGATGCCCAGAATATGGTTTTTAATATTCTAAACTTTCTTGGGAACGGTGGTACAGGCTGGAATTATTACATGTGGCATGGCGGAACAAATTTTGGACGTACTAGTATGTACCTTCAAACAACAAGTTATGATTTTGATGCACCAATTGATGAATATGGCCGGCCATCACTTAAAGGCCTCTATTTATCCAGGCTTCATGAAGTCTTAAAATCACGAAGCAAAATTATTTTAGAAGGAGAGAGAACTCAGAGAGTACTGCTCTCAGGCATAAAGGAAACAACCTGGATTAGCGGAATGGGGAAGTTGATATTGTTAGTTAATGAATCCGGACAAGAGATTACCGAAAGTGATGTGACCTTGCATGCCAAAAGTGCGCGGTTATTAAATTCTGAAGGGGAAGTTATTTTTGATTCACAGGATGATTTTCAAAAAATCTTATCAGAGGCAAAATTTTCTCCTTGGGAAAGTCTGGGAAAACTCGTGAACTGGAAGGAATGGCGTGAACCATTGCCTTTTGAACGAGCCGATGAAGTAATAAGGAGCAAACAACCTGTTGAACAGCTCAGCTTAACACAGGATGAATCAGATTACTGCTGGTATAGCACTAATTTTACAACAACTATAAGAGGTCAGCAGAAGATTGACATAACTTATGGGGGAGATTTTTTCTATATATACCTGGATGGCAAACTTATTACACAATCTCAGCCACCATTTATGGAAAACCGGGGTTTAACTATGCCAGAAGATCCAAATCATCCTTATATTCCCGCCAATGCCCTGGAAGAATTGAAATTACAGGGGTTTAGACACAGTTTTGTCCTCAGTGATGTCGCAGCGGGAACACACCGGCTGGATATCCTTGCTGCATCTTTAGGAATGGTTAAAGGAGACTGGTCAATTTCAGGTTCAATGAATACTGAGAGGAAAGGAATATGGCAGGATGTTCTAGTAAATAATAAAGTGCTTACTGAATGGGAAATGCGTCCCTTTTTGATTGGGGAACAATTAAATATATCTGATCAGCAAATAGCAGTGCATTGGAACAGGTCAGACTACGCAAAGCCTTGTACATGGTACAATACAAATTTTCAGTTAGCTCCTGATATGTTGAATTCGGATGATGATTTTAGAATTGACGTCAAAGGACTGGGCAAAGGAATGCTCTATATTAATGGTCACATGCTTGGAAGGTACTGGTTGATAGAGGCCAATGGATGGGGACCAGATGAAAACTGGCAAAGCCCGGTTAATGATGGTTTGAGTCTGGCACCTCCCGGAAAGCCTACACAGAGATATTATAATATGCCGAAAGCCTGGTTGAAAGAAATTAATCAAATAGTCATTTTTGAGGAACAACCCAAGCTGCCACTCAATGTTAATCTGGAGATTCGGAAATTTAATTGATTATTTCCTTATACTGGCTGTGATTTTGAGAATGTAGCTCTTAAATCACCTGTACAGTTGAGTGCAGTTCATGATATAATTATTAATTATTCTGATCTGGTTGGCAATATTTATAATATAGGATGGGTAAAGCCTTAAATGATTGATGCGTGTAAATTTATTCCGATGCATTTTGAGTCTTCCCGAACAAATTTTTTGTCCTATTGTTCTATTTTAGTTTGATATGTATCTATCTAAGTAAATCAAAAAATAGTAAGTCATCCCCGAAGTCTTGATACTGATTCAATTAGGTACAGATTATACAAATTTTTATCAAACCGTTATGAATACTAAACATATAAATCTCAGGAATTTTATTTTTGTCTTAATTATAGGATTGGTTTTTTCGGCTTGCAGTAAAGACAAAAAAACTACAGATAATCTGATAGGTACATGGACAGTTGGAACAGCTACTTACAACACGATGGTTGGCTCCAGGACTCTGACACAATACTTTACAGATGTAATGGGTCTTTCAGATGCAGAAGCACAAATCTATTCAGCTGTTGTTAATCAATCGATTCAACAATCATTTTCAGGAACTATTCAGATTAAGACGGATAACACCTATTCAGCAACTTTAGGTGGAAAAAGTGATACCGGAACCTGGAGCCTGAATTCTGACAGGACTCAACTTACGATCGTCTCTGGTTCCGATGGAACACAGCTATTTGATATCGTTCAGCTTACATCAAGTGTATTGAAGGTCAAATTAACGAATCAGATTAGTCAGGACCTTAATAACGACGGGACTCCGGAATCTATTACTGTTACAGCTGATGTGACTTTCAACAAGTAGTAAATTTCCTGGTGTGAGGATAACCGGAATCTTCAAGATTTAGTTAAGAAAGCCGTCCTGAGCGTAATCGAAGGACGGCTTTCTGTTTCTCTGAAAGTTTATTTTACAGCAACGACTGCACTCGAGGGACCGGTCAATGGCATTAAATAAGTTTTACTAAATCCGGCTTCTACCGCCCAGCTGTTAAAATCTGAGGCTGTAAAATCAAAACCCGCAGGAGTTTCTATCAGCATATTAAGAGACATCATAAGTCCAAATGCATTTTCACGCCTTTCATCATCGATGATATTTTCGATCACAACGAGAGATCCTCCTTCAGGTAAGGCTTCATAAGCCTTGCTGATCAGCAATTTCTTATCGGTTATTCCCCAATCATGCAATACGTTACCCATGGTAATAACATCTGATTTTGGGAAGGGTTCAGTAAAAAAATCTCCGGATTGAACATTGATATTAGCAGCCAATCCCATTTTACTGATATTTTCAAGAGCAATAGGGGCTACTGCCGGAAGATCAAAAGATATACATTTCAAGTGAGGATTATGTGTTGATACATGAACTGACAATAATGCCCCGGCACCACCGATATCGCATAATGTATGGTAACCTGAGAAGTCAAATTCCCTGGAAAATTTTACAAAATTTCCAGTCTGAACACCTCCCATTGCATTGACAAATTCCCTGGTTTTGTCAATATCAGTGTAGATTTCTTCGAACAGGGTCATCCTGCCTGACCGGATTTCATTTTGCGGAGTCCCTGTTCTTAACCCTTCCTCAAGAAAATTCCAGAAGGGGTATAATCTGTTATTAGCCATTTCAAGGATTCCACCAATATATGATAGTTTATTCTTGTCGAGGAAAAGAGCGGTATCTGCGGAATTGAAATAAACAGCCGAGCTTTTAATTCCACTTCTCTGTAAAAATCTCAGAGCAACAAGCGAGTCGAGAAAGTCATAAAGACCTCTCTCATTCAGGCATATTTCATATTTAATTTCTTTAGCTGTCAATGGTCTGAAGGCCAGTTTAGTAAACAGTTCAAGTTTTACAGCTGTCAATAGAGTTTTGGAGGCCCAGACACCCAGACCAACCTGCATAATATGAGAAGGATCCACTTTCAGCATTTCTTGTACCTTCTGTTCTTCCTGTACTTTAGTATCTTTCAGTGTTTTCATAAGTCATTACTTTTAGTTTAATTTATTTTTAATTAGCTGAAGATCAATGCAAACCTTTAGCTCTTGACCTGAGCAAGTAATTGTTTTCTAAATTAGAATGATTCTAAATAAACAATTTAATTATCCAAGAGTTCATCATGGAATTTTTCAGGGGGTGGCTTTTGACTGTCCATCTGAAATGAAAATGCCGGCTAAGGTACCGGCATCATGATTGCTCCATCAGGTCTCGAACCTGAACTCCTCTGAATAAAAATATTTTAAATGGTCAAAGAAATCGCCAGACGTAAAATGTACCAGATGATCAATTGCATCTGCTTTAATTAACTTCGTACAATAGTGTGGAGTTTATTTATCTAATTTGATTATTGTTTGTATATTAGTATTGGTTATATAAAAGGGATGTCACTTCATTGATAATTTATGAGTTATGAATGACTTAAGGTTATAAAACAAATTGTATTATTAATCAAAAAGGAGTTAATTGATCATGGCACAGCTTACAGAGCAGATGAAAGAAATGATTTTGACCCAGCAGTGCTTCCACGCTACAGTAAGCAGGGAGGGAATTCCGAACAATGCACCTAAGCGGTCAACCAGGATATTTGATGATGAAACCCTCATGTACGCGGAAGTAACGGGTGGAATTACTTATAAAAATATTTTGGAGGGATCCAAAATATCAATTGCTGTTGTAAACAGAGAAATACTCGACGGTTACAGATTTCTTGGGACTCCGAAGGTAATAACCGGAGGTGAGATTTATGATAGGTCCGCG
>Ga0302292_1000641_pt1 | contig 24332 bp, 41 predicted proteins | sample III_Fen_N2_1_FD_194553 | JGI IMG/M metagenome (GOLD analysis project Ga0302292, IMG submission 194553) | Peat permafrost microbial communities from Stordalen Mire near Abisko, Sweden - III_Fen_N2_1 | ecosystem: Environmental > Terrestrial > Soil > Wetlands > Permafrost | place: Sweden: Abisko...
CTCATTTTTTATTTTTTGATTATGATACAAAAATAAACAAAAACTTCGATATTGCAAAACGCATTACATACCAAATTTTGTCCCAATTACGAGTCCTCTTTTCTCATATTTGAACTGATCAATAGTCATTCCACTTTTGTACCATTCCACGGCAAGAGAATCGTCTATTTTTCCTTTTTTCCAGATGTCAGATTTTACAATTATTTTGTAGATTGTATCATCTAACTCTTCTATCGTATTACCGGCAGTACTATGCAATGGTGATACCATTGATCCTGTATAATCTACGATAGAATTATACAAGTTGTATAGTCGTTGAGAATCGTAGCCTTGTGTATTATATTTTGGTTCCATTTTTATTTTCATTCAGCATTTTACGTTCAATGTAATTATTACACCAGAATATATCTTGAAACAATATATTGTCATAGAGATATCCTACTTTTCTACTATTAGGATACGCATGAAAATGAAACTGTATCATTTCAACAGGTGTTGTACCGATCATGAAAATATCATTCTTCAGTAAATCTATCTGTGTTTTACAAGCTTCTTTTCTGCCGAAATGTGTATTGTCGTATATCTCATAGTTCAAACGACCGTACGATCTCTCAGTATGCCAAGAACAGTTTACTTGCATTACTTTAGATGATATCTTATTCCAATTGGATCGCCAAGTAAACCATCTATATTTATAGACTGTTTTCTTTTCGATAAAATAGTCACATACATCTTCATCACGTATATCTTTTAATATACGTGTCTGTATTCTGTATCGAGTAGTTTTCATAATGCGCGTATCTTGTGCAGAATGAACAAGCTATTTATGCTTGCAATTCTTATGTTTTATATTTACATGGCCCTTAACGATTCTTTTGTTCTTTGGTGATTTGTAAATTTCTACACCTTCTCCTAAATCATGTTCTATTACAGTGATGACACTATAGATAAAATTGTCTACTAATTGGTATTGTACTTTCATTCTTAATTTGTTACGATTCTAATCTAAAAATTTTTTACATTTACAGTTTTGATCATGTCTATCACGCCAAGAACTTACATAACACCACTTACCTACAATATTTGACTTATAATGCTTAGTGCTACAATTTTTACATGTTCTAACAGTTCCATTGTCGATATGTTTATGATCAAACATATTTACAACGTATTTCTTGTAAATTACGAAAATGATCCCTATGACTAGTAATGCTAGTCCAGTAAATGTTTTAGAATCCATATTTTTTACTTTTTAAAATTCCTCGTTTTTTGAATATAAATTCATCAGCTGTCATATTCGATACTTTGAATTCATTCATAATTTTCTCAAATTCATTTCTGTGCATATAGTTGAATGTTACAATAATTTTATATGAGTCTTCGCTGTATATGTATAGACATTTATCTTCAGCTGCAGCCTTTTTACCGTAACGTTTAAGTGTCACATGTTTACATACAGGCAAATATTCAATTTGATTTACATATGCATAAAATTGAATTTCACCTTTATCCATAAATAGTCTAATGCTACTTGACATATACATAAAGTCATGCACTACACATTCCGATATTAGTACTACATACTTATCAGCTAACATATTAGAAAATATATACTCAAATATTCCTGCATGTGTAGTATGCATGGTATCACTTAAATATGCAACTAATTCATCTTTATCGTATATTTTCATAATACAAAAATAACACATTTTATCAAAAGTGCAAAACGCATTATTTCATCATAGTTAATGCTCTAGTTAAGTTCTTTATTATGTCCGTCATTTTAGCAATATCGTTTATTGTGATACTATTCAATGATTCATTCACTTCACTTACAAGGTCTTTAAAATTCTGGGTCTGATCAGTAAATATGTATGGGTGTAAAATCCAAGTTCTTATTAGATCTTCTATGACTTCGCAACTATTATCTCCATCAAACGGCTCATTTAGACTTGCATATACAGAACCGTCATAGCATACACGAATAATATTATTCGATATAGCTTGATCAGTTCCCCAATTATTAAAGAAACAAGTGAACCAAAGTTCGTAGTTGCCTTTTGCAACATAGCGTTGTTTTTCGAAAATAATAGGTCCAGATATAGATGTTTCACTGATAGCTTCGATCTGACTGTTTAAATAGTCTACTATTTCGCATCCATTTATAATGCTTAAATCAATCATTTTTTATTTAATGTAACAAAAAATGTCGGATTTGAATATATACAAGAAAAAGGTTTTTAATGAAACTAACTGATGAACAAACAGAATTTCTTAATAAAGTATGTGATCATAAATGGACAGAAAAAGACGGTTTAGTTGAGGTAGATGGTAACGTATCTATTATTAGTTACAAATATCCTAGGCTTCCCGTAATGTTTGGTACAGTTTCAGGTATGTTTAAAATGACTAACTGTATGGTCGAATCTTTAGATGGATTTCCAACTTACATAGGCAATAAATGTCTTTTAACGAATATAGATGTAACTGAAATAGTAAATCTATGCAAAGTGAAATACAGAATTGTCATAAATACTTGTAAGAAACTAAAGAAGATAAAAAATTTACACGCTGAAACTATTTCTATCACATTCTGTGACGTACTGGAAAAAATTGAATTAGAAGAATCAGTTGTAGATACATTTAGTATTGCAGATTGCAAAAAGATAAAAAATTTACACGGATTTCCTAAAACTGTGACTAAAATGTTCAATATTTATCAATGTGAAGGTTTAGAAGACTTATCAGGGACTATAGAACATACTGATACATTTAGAGTATCTGATTGTAAGAAATTGCGTTCAGGTAAAGGAGCTTGTAAGAACGCTAATAAATATGATATAGATCTACGTTTAATAAATAATATTGATGAACTTAAACTGTATCGCGATGACGATATCTATGCTCAATGGCTACATTCTGGAGAACCAGCTGAAGGTTTCTTGGAGAAAAAAAGAGGATTCATATTGGGAAGAAAGTTTGGCTTCTAAAACCCGAACCGTTTAGCTACTATTTCTCCTCTTATTTTAAGTAAGAAAGCATCTAAACTTAAATGACAATTTTCTTTATTTTTCCACTTCACGTAATTTTCTGGACTTAAATCACTCTGTGCAAACTCTTTAAGTATATTCTGTGCAATTTGATATTGATCATTTGAAGTGAAATGTAGATATACGTCACCTGTATAAAATTCTACTCTGCCAAATAACACTATAGTAGCTGATCGTAAATCTGATACTAATAATGTGAAATCGACCATAATAAAAAGTAAAAAATGAATAAAAATACAATTCGTAAATTTAATAAACAGATGACTACAATAAAGGGTGCAGTTATGATAACTGAAGAGTCTTTTAAAAAGGGAATAGCTACAGTTACAAGAATATTGAATGATGGAAAAGAACATAAGATCGTCTTGCCTCTGCCAAGTTTGTCTGGTGCTATAATTGATGGTAACTATGAATACTATGTAAGTGGAGCGGACATAAAACATGCACCGTTGACTGTGTCGAAACAGATAAACATAGGCTACAATAAATTAGAGTCTCTTAAAAATTGTCCTGATACTTGTGAATCAATAAACTTATCTTCTATTGAATCTCTAAAAACTTTGCATGGTATATCTAAATATGTCGAATCTGAATTGAATATCAGAGACTGTAAAGATATTGAATCATTAGATGGCTCTCCATCCGAAGTACAATACTTTATACTATTTAATGTACCAAAATTGAAAACATTAAAATTTGCTCCTATTGCTGATACCTACAGAATCTTAAAATGCCCCGATGTACCAGATGAAGAAATAGATTTAAGCAAAAACGATAAAGAGTTATTTCATAAATGGTTAAAGTCAGGTGAAAACTTTAAAGATTTCATGTATAAGAAAAGAGGTATAACCCTCGGTAAAAAATTTGGGTTTTAAATAAAACCTTTATAACAAAACAAAAAACCCATGACATATAATCGAGTATAATGTCATGGGTTTTGTCTGTTCTTATAGATGAATTTATGAATTTAGCATATCTGTTTTTATTTTCGATACTAATTCCAAATGAGCTGGTCCAAACGGAGTCCATGCAATACCCATTTCTTTAAGATCATATTTTTGAACTACTGTACTATAATCGGTTACTCCTTCTGGATGTCCAATTAAATAAATAACATCGGCTAATTCGGTAGCAAGATGTAAATCATGAGTTGAAAAAATGATAGTATTTAATTCATCACTTGATTGAATTAATTCGAAAGCCTCTTTTACACTTTCAATATTTCCAACATCTAAACCAGAAAATGGTTCGTCGAATATCATGAAATGCTTTGATGTAAGAAGCTGTTCAATAATTGCTGTACGTTGTCTTTGACCACCGGATAACTCGCAAGGGTATTTATCTTTATGTTCGATTAGTCCCCATTTGGTTAACTGTTCATCGATAAGTTTCGTTTTTTCTTCTTTTGGTAACATACATTTTTTCAGTGCATAGAACATGATTTGATTCACTGTCTTATGTCTAAATAATGTATATTTTTGATCAACAAAACCTACATCTCCTTCAGCTACTTCTTTAGCAGCTTCTGGTTGTCCAGGCATTGAAGTAGAAATTAAAACTCTTCCGGAAATTGGTTTATCAAGTCCAGATAAAGCTCTGAATAATGTAGATTTTCCTCTTCCAGAGCGTCCTACTACAGCTATAACTTGTCCAGTGGCTTTGACACCTTCACGAACCACATCTTTTTCGACAATCGTAACATTTTTCAAAACACCTTTTCCACTATAACCGACTGAAATATTGTCGAGATAGAAAATTGTCTGTTTAAGTTCGTAATTATAGCTCATATTTTTGAAAATCTAAAAGACATTTTACGTATTGAAGTTAGAATATAGTCAAGGAGTATACCGATTGATAGAATAATGATCTGTAATGCAATAACCCTTCCTTGATTACCTAACTTATCTGAATTTTTAATTAGAAATCCTAAACCTCCGGCTGCAGCTAATAAACTTTCAACCGTTATTAGCATCATCCAAACGATAGCCAAATTTTGTCGAATACTTTCGATTACATAGTCGAATCTTCCTTTTATGACAACTTCATAAAGAATTTCCCATCTACTGCAACCTAATGCTCTGGCATGGTCAAATTCCTCTTGTGGAATATCTTTGATGACACCTAATATAGAAGTTGCAAAGAACGTACTCATGAATACCACGAGGATAGATACTTGTGTTATTCTGGCATCCGATATCAAAATAGATAAGTAGAATGCGATACCTGCAAGAGGTAAGTATCTAAACTTTGAAATAAATGAAGAGATCGGTTGTAAAATTGGAACAGGTGATAAATAACAAAATGATAATGAAAATAAGACCGATATTAAAACAGCTTGACCACATAGTGATAAAGAGCTTCCGATATGAACAGTTAAACCTTCATTCCATAATGCACCGAAACCTTCTAAGACTTGAATTGGCGTTGGAAAAATGTGCGTTTGACCAATGTAGCTTGATGTGACCCAAAGAGTAAGAATAGAAATTAACCATCCTAAGCGGATGGTTAATTCTGTGGAACTCTTTATTTTTTCAAAAGGGCTTAATATTCCTTTCATTATTTCATGATGTTAATTTCGCATCTACGATTCTTTGCTCTACCAGCTGCCGTTACATTAGTTGCAATAGGGTTGGCTTCACCTAATCCATCGACCTTTTGGAAACGTGTTTCATCGATGCCTTTATTAGCAAGATATGTTTGAACCGCTTTAGCTCGTTGTTTAGATAGAGTTAAGTTTGTGTTATCATCTCCTGCATTATCAGTATACCCGGTGATTACTACTTTAGAATGTTCTCCTTGAACCAATAGGCCGTAGATAATTTCTAGTTCTTTTGTACCGATTATGTTAGCAGAACCTGAAGCGAAATTGATTTGCCATTGTCCTGATGCCATAACTGTAGTTTGTGTAGCAGTATAGTCTTGTTTTGTTACAGAACCGGCATCTACATCGGTGATAGATTTTAAGAAGTATAAATTCACAGCTTCTGAATAAGGAATGATACCACCTTTTACAGATTCATTAAAGCCACATGGATTTAATTCTACAAGATATTTAGAAATTTGTTCATATACTGTCTTGTATCTATTTGTACCATCGGTTAGTCCAAAGTATTGCATTGCATCAGCATAATTCAATGCTCTTGTTCCACCGATATTGTATTGTACTCCGGCTTTTGTTTTATGAATACCTTTGAACATTGTATACCAGTATTCAGGAGATTCAAAGTTGTAAGTTTTACATACAACTTCTGATCCGAATCGTGCCCATTCATCATATTGTTTTACTTGGTTAGAAGCAGTATATGCATTCTTTAAAAGTGCTACGACTTGTTTTTCATGTGCCACTGCCCATTCTTTAACTACTACAATAGAAGTTGCCATTTGATTAGTGAACTCTTTAGTTGAGATTACATCTGTATATCCTGATAAAGCATCGAATGCAATTTTATCTCCCGGAGTCCATGTGGTAGCACCATTGATTTTGATATTTACTGTGTTACCAGTCAATTTACCATCTTTTACTTCTTTAAGTGGAACAGTAAAACCTGTGTTTTGTGATTTAATAAGCTCTTTTACAGAGTTGATATAGTCATCATTTTCAGAAGGAGTAAAGTTGATAGCATCAGGGTCATATGTTTTTACATCCGGATTAACTTTGATGTTATTAGCAAAGGCAAAGTTGATAGCTACTACCCAGTCACCATCTCCTACTACTGATGAAATAAGACAACCTTTCATTAATTGTGGATTTTTCTTCCATGCATCTGGTCCGATTAATTTATCTTCACCGTCCGACATTCCAATTGCTCCAATATTTTGTAAGTGATACTTATCTTTACCGAATTTATCGTTTAAAGCCTGTTGACCGGTTGCTATATAAAATGGAACACCATCACCCATGATAGATACTGCGAATGCCGATTTGTCAGCATCTGGGTATTCTTTACCGGCTGCTAGTTCTTCTACGAACTTAAGTTGCATATTACGTAAATCCGATACTCCGTCGATACGTACAATTTCTAAATTAAGGTCGGATGCTTCATTTAATGATCCTTTTGTAGTACGAGGTCCACCATTAGCAGCAATCATTCCGATGTTTCCGTTCCATGCATATTCGGCGATACGAATAAGTGGTTTCTTTGCGGCCGAAGTAGAAGGAGTTTGTGAAGGGGTTTCAAGTTTTGCAGCTTTTTGCATGTTATCGATATGATCTTTACTCAACGATAATCCAGCAAGTCTTTTAGCTGCATCAATACGAAGTCCCGGTGAAAGCCATGCGATGGCACCTAATACAATTGCTAAACCGATTGTTACAATGACTGCTTCAGCACCACTGGTCAATTTAGTCTTTAAAATTTTTCCCATGTTTTTGTTTTTAAATGATTATTTTTTAATATGAATTATTTTATGATACAAAAATAATACAATTACGTCTATTTGCAAAACGTAATTGTATTATTTTTGTAAATATTTTAGAAAATGCTTCCTAATGAACCGAGAGAATCTTTATCAGTAGATGATAATTTATAGTCAGGGTTATTATACTTTTTAGTATCAGTAGTTGCTTTTTCTCCGGCAGTAATACTATTTGCCAACTTATCAAGATTAGCATAAAGATCATCACTATTTAAGTTATAGTCTTTAGTAGCAGTATCGATATCCTGAAGATTAGTTGTAGTTATTGCAATATCGGCAGTAATTGCACTTGATACACATTCGATAGCATACTCAACTTCCCAACCGGTAGTAAATAAGATAGCATCTTTTGCTGCAGTCGTAGCATCTTTCGATTTTTCAGCAAAGTCATAATCACGTTTTAGCATATCTACTGTAGCATCGAAGTCAGCAATTTTGATATCCATAGAAGTTGCCACCATAGTCAATTTTTGACCAAGTTTCTTCATGATAGTTGCACGAGACATGTATTTCTGTACAAAATTCTGTTCTTGTTCTAATTGAGCGGCTAAACGTGTACTTTTAGAAACAAGGGTAAGAAGTTCAGCGCTATCATTAACATAGTCATCTTCCTCTTTAGCTTTTACACCACCTTCTAAAAATCGTCTATCTAAGTCATCATGAAGAGCTTTTGCTTGATCTCGTAATCTAACGATTTCTTTTAGATCTTTTTCAGCATCTCTTTCATTTTTCTTAGCTTCTACTTCCATATCTCTTCGGAGATTTTCAATTTTAGCTTTAGAAAGATAAAATTTATCTCTATTTGCGAGTAAACCTACTCGTTTATTTGCTAATTCACCGAGTGGATCATATTGTATAATCGATTTATGAATAGCTCTAGTTAATAATCGTAAGCCTCTGATGATATTTGGTATCATCATAATTACAAATACAAGAAATGCACCGGTAGCTACTAATGCAATAGCCTTGCCAAGATATATGAAAAGTGGTGGTAGAACATATTTGAAGATAAGGAATCCAGCGAGTCCAAATACAGCTAGTTTAATAAACCAGAAGAGATTTTTTTCACCTTTTCGGAATACGTCTACTTGTTTAGTTACATTCTCAGGAAAGTGTTGCATAAAAGGCAACTGTTGCAAACCATTACTTACATTGTTTGTCATCTTTTTATTTTATTTTAGATTGTTGAAAGATTATTTTTTACTTTTACTAATGAAGTCGTAATATGTTCTTTTGCCATATCGTTAGCTGCGAGCTTTAATTTTATTTCATTAAGCTCAGGATCAAATTTACTATCGATAGTGGCAAGTTCGGCTGTTTTATTTCCGAGTTGAGTTTGCAACGTTGATATTTGTTCAGTCAATGACTGAATATCGGTAGTTAAATTCCGGGTGTCTGTTTCCTTTTGAGTAGCTATTGCAGCTGCTTTTAAATTCCCATCAGTATCGAAAGTTGTGTGAATGTTGTCGATCTCCTTGATATAAAAATCGGCTTGTTCCAATAAAGTTTCTTTCGTTACAGATTTGTCCATTCTTACGGCCATTCCAAGTCCCATAGTATAAACTTGTGGATTATCTATACCCATTTCTGATACAGATTGGTAGAACTCGAAGAAGTCGTATCCAGGTTGATTTAATGCTTCAAACCTCTTATCATATACCTCAATAATTTTATCCATAAATGGATTACCTACCTGTGTAGGTTGAGGTTGTGAAAATGATGTTGCAGCTGGTGGAACAAATGATGTTGCAGCCGGTGTAACGGGGAATGAAGTCGCAGAGGGAGCAGCAGTAGTAACGGGAAATGAAGTTACTGGTGGGGCAGGTGTTGCTTTTACTTTAGCTTCTTCTTCTGCTGCTGGGGCTTCAAAAATTGCATTTTTAATAATGTCTTTAAAACTCATCGTTAATTATTTTTGGTGGATTATTTTTTTGAATTAGATAAATATAACAAATATACACGCTTAGAAAAAATTTAGAACCCAAATTTAGCACCTGCTACAAATCCGCGTTTCTTTTCTGAGAATTCATCAGGTGTCATACCTGATTCTAACCATGCTAAGAAGATATCTTCTTGTATTGTAACATTTTTATGCTTATTCAGATAATCTATAGCCATTATCGTTGAATCTTCAGTATATTTTTTATAAAATGTGGTATCGTACACAGACAGGTATTGTGACCAATCTTTTTTATATTCCCATGTAGCTATAGTATAAATTTTAGACCTATTAGTTGATTCTACGGCAGCTTGTTTAGTAAGCATTGTAGAAGTGAATTTTTCGGGTATAGGTTTTAAGACATTATATTTACCAGGTGTATACTTATCCATCTGTAAATATTTAAGATGACAAAATTTTATTCTTATGCTATCTACAGTAGAGTTTGCTCTGTCTAAGCCATTAGCTATAGCAGTAAGGTCACGTCGATAAATATCTTTACCAATGTGACTATTTATGTATAGCTTTATATGTGAATATAAAGAATCGGTCATGATATTTTTCTAACGCGAGAGTCTTTATATTTTGCACCTGTAATCTTACAGAATACTAAACGCATATCGTTTCTTGAATGACCCGATCTAAAAAAGATGCTATCTGTTGAACCGTCATGTGAAGAGGCAATATAGTTTGCTTCCGCTAACGAAACAGTAGTAATAATGGTTCCATTACGTTTCGTGTATACATAACTCAAATCTGGCAATTGAATGAAAGAAATTGATCGAAAGACATTTTTTGTCTTTTTTACTGTTCCATAAAGAGGAGTTTGAATCTTTATAGGCGCCAAGTTTTTGGCGGTATAGATTCTAAATGATCCGTTATGAGTAAACGAAAAGTCTAATTGAGCAAGAGCAGCTGATACTTCAGCTTGTTCAGCAAAAAATCCTTGATTACGAAGTTCGTTCTTTACGTCCAGTGTCGTAGTAGAACCATTTGTTGCAATCAAATCCGATGCGACTAATTCTACATCAGTGATAGTAAATGTTTTCATATTGTTTTTTATGTGTATGTGTAAAAAGTTTTGAGAATTATTTTGTATGAGTATCAACAAACCGATCAATATCTTTTGCTTCCTGATCGACGTATGCAGTTTCTTCATTTTTTGCAAAGTCATCCTTTAGTAATTGTAATATTGTCTTGGCATGTTTTCGTTTTCTATTTTGCTTTGTATTCAGAAGATTGAACAGTTTTACTTTAGTAGTATCATTAACTTCATCTAGCCCTTCAATGCATAATTTACCGTCTTCTTCATACACATATATTTTCTGTAAAGTTACGACAAATATACCTGAAACATCTCTTACACTTTTTACTTTTGTTAGGCTCATGATACTAATCTTGAAATTACTTCTTTAACTTTAGTTATATCAGCTCTACCCATGAAGCGTTTATTGAATTCACCCATAGTTTTTCCTCTACGTGCATTTTCATTTGGCAGACCAGAAAATTCCTGTGCTATTTTTGTTATAGCTTCTTCTATTTCAGTGTCAGTTAATGCAGCTGGAAGATATTTCTTCATTTCTGCTGCTTCTGCTAGTTCTGCTTCTGCAAGGTCAGGACGAGATTGTTCAATGTAGATTTTAGCACTTTCTTCACGTTGCGTCATAGCTTTTGTTATGACTTTGATGACATCCTCATCAGTAGCTTCTACATTTTTTTCTTTCTCAAACTCTACTATTTTTGCTTTAATACCGCTGAGTGATAGTTTAGCAACTGAGTCTTTGTTCTTCATAGCAAGGATAAAATCTTGCTGTATAAGTTCTTTTAGTGTCATTTTATATATTTGTTTATCGGGTATGATCTATAACCTTTCCCTTCTATTAATTGATTACTGAATTTATTACATGAGTTTGTCATAAAAAATGTTAAGGCTTCTAGATCACAATCTTTATTGTCACTTAGATATTTATAAGCACGACTTATTTCATATGAATACTTTGCCTTTAAGATATGTTTCGATAATTCTGGACAAGGATATGAAGCTTTAAGAGCAAGTTCTGCATTTGCAACTCTCATATCGTCAGAACTCCAAATTTCATGGCTGTTGTATATGATAGCTTCACGGTTAAGAGCCTTGTCAGTAAAAATCTGTTCAGTTCTATTAAGACAGATTAAATCTTTAATTGCTTTATTTGTTGGAGCATAATTAATAATACTCCATTTTTTACCAACTAAACAACCAAAAAATGCACGTTTAACAGTATCCTCTTTTATGTGATGAGCGTAATCATATTCTGAATAATATCCTCCTCTACCTGCTCTACTTGTACCGTAACATGCAGTTTGCTTACAGTACCATGATCCCAAATATACCATTTCAGTGCCATGTTCACATCTAGCTCCTTTGTACATATCTCCAATCCTCGCCTTCGTCAGTGGTATGATTTGATCAGCAATTTTAGTTAAAGCTTTCTCTTTATATAAGAGATCGATATATTCTGTATCTAAAGTACGGATAAGTTGCATCTCATGCCTTACTATATTTTCTACAAAAGTCAATTCATCTTCAATAGTACCATTTATTATACGTAATCTGGTAAGTGGAAGTTGTGCAAAATCTACCCAAACCTCTTTCGGTAAGTTAGGATGAGTTATTTCAAACCCGTCTGAACAGTAATCAGATATTTTAATTCCAGACATTGGAATATTATTGAATGCCACTGTATCTTTACCGCCGGTCATTCTTACTCTTTTCCCGATATATGCTTTCGTTAAAAGCTTTATACTACACGTATTGATCATAATGTGTAAAGAATAGTAGGTGAATTTTTTTGAATATCTGGTACTTTTGCAGGAGCTATTTTTTCCTCTAACATTCTATTGAACTTTTCAGGATGGAATGCAGTAGAAATAATGTGACAACCATTCTTGCTTGGAACTATTGCAACTATTCTTCCTCTTGATTCTATGTGAAGTTCTTTAAGTGTATCGATCACTAGATCTATAAAGGGCAAATGTTCAGGGTCCATATCTATTACCCATTTCTTTTCTGATTCAGATGGATAATTACCACAAGTAGTAGTATATGCATTTTGTACAGATGCATATTGTCCCTTCCTCATATATTCTACAATGGTTTGAATGGTCATCAATGCAATTAGCTTAGCATCGAGTCTGTTCAAATTGATATATGCTCTTGCATTATGTAATGTACAATCCTCTACTATTTTATGTCGAATTTTCTCCAAGTCTTCTTTACAAAAGATGTAGTAGACATTTATAGTTTTGGAATTTTTAGACATTTCAGGATTCTCTTTACGTCTCTTTAATATTTGAATAAAGTAGAACGTATCGATAACTGAGAAGTCGAGTAATGATGAAATTAATGAGAAATTATCTGTCATAACGCATATTCTTTTACTTTGTCCCAAATAAACCAAGCCTTGATACGGTCATCAGTCGGTGAATTAAATGCAGCGAATTCATTTTTGTCATATGCATAACCTGCTGCCGCAAACATTACATTATCTACTACACAAACAAGATTTTCTTGAAATGTGTCTGGCTTTCTGATCTGTACAGCACCATCTTCTACTAGCGCAATACATTTTTCACTGTATGAAGAACCTAGAGGTCGTTTACTTGTTTGATTAATATACTTTCCCATTTATTTTATTTTTAATGATATACAAATATAACACAAAAAAGGTGACATAATAAAATGCCACCTTTAAATCATTCAGCGAAATGATTTTTTTATTCTATTTTATCTCCACAAACAGGACAGAATTTCCATGTTTGTTTCTTTATTTTTGCTCCACAGTTAGTGCAATGTTTATTCAATTCTTTTATTTCGACTGGTTTAGCAGAAATAGGAAGAATTTTTATCTCTAATCTTTCATCATAGAAAGAGTTGAAATTGCCATCTGAATATGAAAAGGATTGTGATGATTTATCACCTTGAGCTATTCTACCAGTCTCTTTTACATTTTCAGATAATAGTTGACAATCTGCAAGATTAGCATTATTAGATGAAGTGTATGAGTATAATGCAGAAGTAGTATCTGATACATAACTTGTAGAAGTTGTAATAGAAGATACTCCTATACAACCTGGTCCGCCCATAGTTCCTGATACTCCTATATTACCAGGGACGTTTGAAGTCCAAGGGATAGTGTAAACATCAGGTGATCCTAACACTCCACCTGAGTTTGGTGATCCGTATATGGTACGATAGTTAGTAGATAATAATTGTAGATTCAAAATGTTTTCTTTATAGAAGAAAACTTCAACTTTACCGTTGTTCTTTGTAGCATTTGCAGCTGCTTTTGAATCTTCAATTTCGTATACATCAAATGTAAACTTCTTGTCTACATCTATGAAACGTTCGAGATATTCTCTACGGCCAGGACGTATAATTATACCTGACTCTGAAATGAAATTACCATTAATCGATATTTTTGCTAGAACTGGTACTCCGTGTGGATTAAACAGTTCTATTTCGAAATTTTGGCCATTCTTTAGGTAGACTGAATCATTATATGATTTAATTCTACCTCTTTTTACTGTGATATTGGCTGTGCATCTAGCACTTGCATAAGTATTCATTGCGATTTTGTTTTTTTGTTTTCCAATTTACTTGAGTCCATTTGAACTCTCGAAGGGCTGATACCTGAAACTGAAATTCCGCTGTATGATTCTACTATTTTAGTGTATGATAATAAATAGTTCTGATAACGCAAAGGTCGGTGAAATTCTTGTTTCACCGACCTTCGAAGCTCATATCTCCTAATTTTGGTAGTATGAGTGTAACACCTAATTTTTCTGCTACCCACTGCAAGACGTAGCTATTATCTACTCCCCAGTTTGTATAAACTGATTTGTCCATAAGCAACCTACCTGTTTGGATAACTTTATATCCTATCTCAGCTTCGGCTTGGCCTCTCAATTCATATTGAATCCAAATTGTTTCATCTTCAAGTGAAAATGGTTCAGTTATAACGTTTAATAGTGTAGCTGTACCAAGAGATAATGGAAAAATAACGGGTTCTATTTCTATCATATCTTTTTCTTCTATATATTAAAGAAAAAGTAATTTATATGAATAAAATAAAATGACGTAATGTAATACTTGATCAAAACCTATGCTTACGAAGAAATCATGGGTTCTTTTTTGCTTCCAAAGTGAGGAATTTACCCTACTCGTAACATAATCAATTCCAGTATGTGTAACAAATTGTATGATACTGAATAATAGAGGTGTATACCAATATTGTGCACCCATCATTCTATAATGTCCAGACATTATTTCTACTCCAACAAACATTAGCAATGAATATGTTAATGTATGCTTAATGAGGTTTTTCGTGTCGAAGCTTTTAGTAGATTGCCATTCTGATTTCTGAATTACGAAATCTGCGATCCAGTGGATAAAAATGAGAAGTAAAAGATTTTCGATCATATTTTTGTATCATTTAGATTTGTCAAGTCATATACTTCAATATCTTTCATAATTTCAAGGATATCATCTACGTGATAAGGCTTAAGGCCGTTACCACACATTCCACAGTCCATTCTTTTTCCCAGCCCAAATCTTTTGTCACCTTTTAGATGTTGATGACCATGAAGCATAATTGTTCCGGTTCTCATATCGTTCCATGAAAGTATAGGGTAGTGGCTTAGCACAAATCTACCTTTTCCTTCAATTATAAGTTCTTCGTAATCTGAAACATGTTTAAATAGATGACTGTAATATTTACGTATATGATGATCATGATTACCGAATATTAGAATTATATTCTTACAGTTAATCTGATTTCTGAATTCTTCTACTTTTTCTTTTCCGCCAAATGACCAGTCTCCAAGATGGATAAGAATGTCATCTTCCATTACTACGTCATTAATATTATTAATGATAGCAGCATTCATGGCGACTAGATCAGGATATGGTCTAGTAGACCATTCATGAACATGAAAAACACCATTATCGTCTGTTGATCCCCAGCTACTAACACCTCTGCATATATTCTTATGCATATAGTGAGTATCACTTGTAAACCAGATATTTACATTGGGTTTAAGCTTTATCATTTTCTAAATCTTTTTTAGGTGGAAGATGCATTTCCAGTCCTGTTTCTTCTAGTACATACTGAGAGGAAATAACTAAATCTCTTTTCATAAAGTCATACACTAGATGCATCTTTATCATAGCTATGGGATTATGCGATATAGCTATTATTTCTACGCCGTATTTCTTTGAAATATTGTAGAGCATATTATGAAAGTTACTCATATATGCTAAACTGAATCCCTTATCTACTTCATCGAATATCAACAGTGTCTTCCCAAGTACTATCTTGTCTTTAATTTTCTTCATGAAATTGTCAAACTGAATAAGTGATGACTCTCCATGTGAACTATTACGTGATCCAAAACCTCCCGAATTGACATAATTTACAGCATCAAATGCTACCATAAAACTATTACCGTCATCTTTTACAGAATCATAGAAGAAGATTTTCTCATAGTCATGTTCTACAGTTATGTCATCCATGAGTAGTCCAAAATATGAATCATTCAAGTTTTTTACTGCATCATTTCCGTGTTGTCCTCTTAATGCATGAAATAGAGATGATTTACCACAGCCATTCTTACCAACAACCAAAGTTGGAAATAGTACAAAATCATATACATCTCCAGCTTTTAATTTGTTGAAATCGTTTTTAACAGTTATCTTCAGCATTTTTCCTGATCAGTTATCACCTTTTCTTGAGGTAAAATGGGTTTCTTTACGACTTTAGCTCGTTTCGGCTTAGTTTTCTTTCTACTATCTTTTATATCTTCGCGGATAGATTCATCTGACTGTAAATGTTTATCAATTTCAGCATCAGAGAATTTAACAGATATCACATTCTTTTTGTATGTGGCCTTTAGTTCGAAAGATTCAGAAAATAGGACGTCTTTAACACATATTAAACGTAGAATTAGTTTAATGAGTAATTTTTTCATTGATTGATTATTTTTTATGCTTGTTGAGAACAAAGTATGGTTCGAGTATTTTAGTGAGTGCTGTAATTAGTTCTTCAGTCGTATCATTTTTTATAATATGATCGAACTTATCGTAATCATCTAATGAGACTTCAGATTCATGAACTAAAGTTTTCCAGATATCATTATTGAATCTTTTAATCCAAGATCGAAAAGGTAGAACTTCAATCTTCATATCTACCGAATCGGCAAGAAAAAATAATTTTTCTTGAGCTACGATATAATTTTGGTATTCTGCATACAAGCCAGGCCAACGTTGTTCAATTGGTCTTTCTAATCTGATAAGTATACTGTTTCGTTTCTTGATTGCTTCAGCTTCATTAGGAAATCTAAGATCAGTTATGATCCAATTCGGATACTTATTTTCCTTTTCATATTCAATCATTGTAGCATTTATCCAAATGCTTGGATGAACTATATTTCTACCTGCATTTGTACCAATTAATTGCATCAAATTGCGAGGCGTCAGCATTTCATATTCTATTGTCAAATCATTGTATGCGATATTGTCGATATCGGCGTATCCGTATAACTCACAATACTTTTTTACTTCATCATACGTAGAAAAAATCATTTTTCCATTATCGCATAATTGTACTTTCCATACTTCCCATTCTTTTCCTAGAGGAGTATTTTTGAATGTGATATTTTCTAATTGCAGTCTTGTACAACCAATTAGAAGACATACGATGTCTTTTACTTTATCTGCAAATTTTACTATTTTCCAATTATGGTTTGGGAGCAGTTTTTTTATTTCTTCTGCTGAAAAATCTTTGCCGGATTGTTGTTTACCCGAAATTGCTATTATCATACTTTATAGTCTATTTACGAAACGATATAATTCAAACTCAGAACGTGATAGCCCTAAATTCAATTCATTTTGAAATTCATCAAGTGAAAAAACTTTCCCTTGATCATATGCCATCTGTTCAAATATATCGTCTGAACATGATAGCCAATATTCTTTATCGTGCCTTTTCTTTATTTCAGCTCTAGAAATATCTACAGCTAAGAGTAAAATATCGTTCATTTATTGTCTCTGTTTTTTCCTAAGTGATATCCATCACAGTATACACATTTGTATACTGAGAAGTGTTTATTTTGTTTACGCTTCATACTATCTGCAGCCTTTTCTGCAGTAGCTCTAGTATTATACATGACTTTCAGTTTTCCATCTTCTCGTTGATGACTTCTTTTACTGAACATTCCCAATGCATTACCAGTTACGATGAAATTGACAAAAGCCCGCTTTATAGGTCCTTGATCTTTAAGCGCAATATATAAGTTTCTAAGTTTCATAAGCTAAAATGAGCCACTATAATCAGTGTAATTAATTTGATAGAAGTTTGACAAGCGAAGTGTGAGGTTTGATATCTTGAATTTTAAACTTTAACTTCAGTATCGATATCTTGTCATAAATGTTCAATTACAATAAGAATAGTGGCTCAAGTGAGGTTTAAATTTCAGTAGTCAAGTTGTGCATATCTAACTCATCTTGAAGAGCACCGATTTCGTCTTCTAAGAGAGTGATACGTTCCTTAATGTCTTTTGCATTAAGTTCCACTTCTTTCATTTGTGCTACTGAACTGTAATGTCCGTAGACTTTACCTTCTTCAGTAGAAATTGCACGAAGTTCTTTAACGTAATTTTTATATTCAGACAATAAGAAGATTTTGCCGTATACTGGAGCATTTGCTACGTGAATTTTAGATTTTAATTCTGCTAGTTCAGCAGCTTTAGTCTTAGCTTCATCTAGCGAAGCTTCAACACTAAAATGTCTTACGTTTCCTACTTCTATAGAATTGTTTAGACGGGCTACTTCATATAGTCCATTAAGTTCTTCTATTAATTTGTTTTTTAGTTTTAATGCTTGTTTTACGTTCATGATAATATTTGAGTATTGAATTAGATTTTAAAATAACAAAAATTAGTCTTGGTATAAAATTTCTATGATTTCATTTGGAGTAATTTTATGACCATATTTAGCTTCAAATTCTTGTAATACGATTGTTTCTGTAGCTTTTAGTTCAGCTAATTGAGTCTTCAATGAACTGATATTATCAGTTGATTCTTGCATTTGTTTTTCAGCTTTTCCAATCTCTTTCGATATAGTTGAATATGTGTCAATTATATTCTGTATACGTGCTCTAAATTCAGGGTCTAAGTTTCTTCTGTCCATTCTAATAAGTATATAAGTTCTGCTAATGTGTAAATTTCTTGATTACTTTCTAGTATTGATCGCCATATCGTATACATATCTATTGCATCTGAGTCAGTAGAAACGTACATTTTATCTTTGATATAAATCATAGCTTCCATTTTCGAAAACTCTTTATCTAGCTGATCACTTTCTTCATAACCAAATATATCGTGTGGCTCTTTCCATGGAATTTCAATTTTGAACTCTCCTTTTGTCAATGTTAATGAAGCTTCTTGATCGAATTTTAATACAGGTTCGATCTTTCTTGAACCATTCGTCAAACCATTCATCAGATATCTGATTGGCCATATCCTGTATGTGACTGTTCATATATTAAACTTTTCTATGATTCTTGAATGATAAACTTTTGCCATCTGTTTAGATTCTCTTAAGACTTGTTTCAGATGATTATGTGGGCAGTCATTGCATGGATCATCTGCGTCGCATCCAGCTATACTCTCCATGTCACATAATGCAACAATACCCCACTCAAACCAATATACAGGTGTGAGTTTATGTTCTATTCTATCCATGTTGTAATGTTTTCAAAATTTCTAGAAACTTCTTAGAAGAAGTTCCGTCTCCGTATGGACATGCATAGTTTATATCAAAAGTTAATATATGCGTGTCAAAAGAAGATTTCAGATCATTTACTAAAAATGAACTTTTACCCAATGATTCTTCTCTTTCGGTCGAAGTTCTACAAACTAAACATTTTTTATTTAGAAAGCTACACTCTTCTTGTATACCACCTGAATCTGTAATAACAAGCTTACACTGAACTAGAATGTCTAACAAGTCTTTATGCGAAAGTGGATCTATGACATTTACTTTCTTAAAAATACTAGCATGCTTGCGTATTTCAGGACTTGGATGCATAGGAAAGATAAATTCTAACTGCGGATAGTCATTAGCTAAATCCTCAATTTCTGCACATAAGAATTTGAATACTCTTTGATTTTCTCTTCTATGTAAAGTTATAAGTACTTTATTGTCATATACACATTTGTCTTTATACGGTAGAAGATTATCTATACTAGTATTCCCGATTACGTATGCTGATCCTTTAATCCTTTCCCTTTTGAGATTAGATAAATTAGCTTCAGTAGGACATAAATGAATGTTAGTTATATGCGATATCATTCTTCTGTATGGTTCTTCAGGCCATGGAGTAGTTGTATATGTACGTAAGCCAGCTTCTAGATGTATCACATTTATTCCATTATTAAAAGCAGATAACGCAACTGCAAATGCCGATGCCGTATCACCTTGTACTAAAATATGATCAATTTTATGTTCGCTTTGTATTACATCTATAAAATTTGAACTTACTATTTTACCGATGATACTATCTAATCGATTATTGATAGATGCTTTATAATCGATTCTATAATCATATCTGAAATCAGCTAGTGTTGTATGTTGATTAGTATGTAAGATTTTAAATGGATAGTTTGATTTTTCTAATAAGTCAATTATTGGTGATATCTTTAAAAATTCTGGACGGGTACCGTATGTAAGGAGGATCATTTGAAAATAGTTTTAGTTAAAGATTGAATTTGGACAAAATATTGTCTTGCAGCTTCAATTGTCTGACTACAAGGAACAATTTGCTTAAGTCCATGAAAATTATTTGTGATGAAATGATCAGTTCTCAAATTGTCTGCTAAATCTCTTGCTTTCTCTATAGAATCTGGCCAAGACAACATACTTCTATTAAATTCGAATTTTGAAGCTGTGTCGGACATGCGTTGATCATGTCCTCTTTTCACATAGACTAAATCTTTCATAGCATAATACTTGAGACCTAGATACTCACATTTGCCTAAGAATTCTAAATCATCTCCTTTTGACATTTCAACACGAAGTCGTGAGTGATCAATTTTAAGTACAGATGATTTTCTTAGAGCAAATGGCAAAGATATGATTTGAATATTATCTCTAGAACAATGTACTATCGATGTATAGGGCATACCGTTCAATTCATGTGTATTGAACCTAAATTTTGTATGATTGTCATTAAAGTATGGCGCCCAAAAGTTGGTACATATTAACTCTTGTGGATATTTAGCTTCTATGAATCGTTCTACATTTCCATTATTATCGATCATTACAGATGAACCGTACATGAAGTCTAAATTTGAATACTGTACGAATTTATCCACATATTTCTCTATTGCATCAGGTAAAAGTACATCATCAGAATCAGGAAAGAAAAGGATTTCACCATCCGCAAAAAGATGCGAAATCCATTTCATTCTGAATATTCGAGTAGGGTCATCGCAATAAAAATACTTGACTGTTCGTTTCGAAATTCGTTCGAATTCTTTTATGATAAGCTTTGTATTATCGTCTGACCCGTCATCGAGTATGTAAAGATCAAACTTTCTATACGTTTGATCTAAAAGTGATGTGAAAAATTCCGTTATGTATTGTCCCATATTCCATGTAGGAACTATGATTGATACAAGAGGCTGATTCATAGTTAATTGCTTAATGGAAATTTAATAGATGTTAGCGGTGTATAATTAAGAATTTTGAAATCTTCAGGCTTCCAAGCATCTACATTAAACTTCTTTGCAAATATAGCATTTATTTCTAACTTAGGCAAAGCAGACGGTATACGTGAAATCTGTTCTATTACACCAGGCATTTGATTCAAGTAAATATGTGTATCTCCTAGATTGCATTTCAATTGATCAGTTACCATGTTACATTCTTTTGCTATAATTTCCAATAGAAGTGCATATGATGCGATATTATAGGGTAAACCTAGAGGAGTATCTACTGAACGCTGATTCCACATTAAAGATATGCTTCTAGTTGGTACGTCGAAATCATTGCATAGTTTAGAAGCCCAATCGAAATCTTGCTTAGTAGGATTTAGACCTGCCAGTTTCCATCTTTCTTCTTGTGACAATTCTTTTGTGTAACATTGAAACCCATAATGACAAGGAGGTAAAACCATTTCTGAAAGTTCTCCTGGATTCCATGCAGTAACCATCAATCTTCGTGAATCTGGGTCCTTCTTTATAGACTGTATCAATTCATCTATTTGATCTACCCAAACAACTGTTGGTGAATAAACAGGCTCATCCGTCAACGGATCTCTAAAGTTTAATTTTTGATAGATTGTAGATGACCAACATCTCCACTGTCTACCGTAAATCGGTCCAAGATCACCCCATTCATCAGCAAAATCTTCACTAGACTTGATATTATCGATAAATTCTTGCAATTTAGCTTTCTTAGCTTCTTCAAGATTCTCCGATAATACGCCAGTAAAGTCTATGTTGTTTTTTCTACAATAAGATTTGAATGCATCACCATTCCATATCATACAATTATTGTCTACTAAATACTTGATATTCGTATCTCCATTTAGAAACCATAGCAGTTCAACTACTATATTTTTCCATGACATTTTCTTTGTAGTAAGCAATGGGAAGCCTTCTTTCATGTCATGGACTAATTGTCTACCGAATACTGATTTTGTACCAGTACCAGTTCTGTCACTTTTTACTACTCCGTTTTGTAAAATATCGCGTAGTAAATCTAAATATTGTTCTTCTATATTCATAGTTTATATTCTGTTATTAAGGCGGGTGTTAAGTTATCTACTATAACAAGTATTTTACCACTTCTGCTGTTGAATGACGGGCCTGTAATAGCCACAGTTTGTGCTACCATTTTATCGACGGTGCATCCTTTCGATAGTAACTCATTCAATGTATTGAATCCGGTACCATAGTCTAAATCGACGGTGATTGCTCTTTGCATTTTTATAAATCTCTAAAATATGTTTTTCTTAATACTCTTATAACGTCTATTGCATCTTGTAATGCATTATGTGTAACTGCACCTTCTACATTTGCTCTTAGCATACATAAGTCTAATCCAGGAACTTGATCATCAGTATCCCACTCTAAGAATAGTATCGCTGGATCAAGTATTCTAGTTCTGATCTTAAATACTTGTTTCCATCTTGGCAATCTTTCAAGGAATATTTTGTCGAATGAAGCAAAGTTTTTACCTGCTACATTAAAATGTACTTTTGGGATAGATGAAGTCAATAGCGGTGTACCTTCTTCATCAGATGGTCCTTTATGAAATGGGCCGTTATAAGTTTCATATGAATCGAAACGAATGTGGTGCTTCCAGAAGAACTTATGAATTTCTTCCACGACTTTATCTTCTTCTACAAAGACAGTATCTAATGCATTTGATATAGCTCTCTTATTTATATCGTCAGAATGCTGGTAATCACTAATTGCATTAATTATGTTTTTATTCAAATTAAGTGCAAATGGACTTCCAGATATACGCTTACGTAAAATGATAATATGTAAAGTAGGTATTTCTGATATAGGTGCTATTCTATTGGTGTCTTCTATCGCTAAACCGATGCTTAATATCTGATCATTTTCTAAATCTAATCCGGTAGTTTCAATGTCTATTGATGTATAAATCATACTTTTCCTTTTCCTTTTGTTGCTTGTTTTCCGAATGTTACGGCATATCTGTTCATGATTTCTTTATCATTTTCAGCATCTAATACATTCAGATATTCTTCAATAACTTTATATGCTCGATAGAACTTTGTATCTGCTTCAGATAATTCACGAATCTGTTCAGCATGATAATGAGAACCTCCTGTGTCTTCCCATATTGCTAAAAGACCGTTTTCATTTTTCGATTCTGCTATCCATTCTGATCCGTCTTTTTTGATAAATCCTTTGATAGTATTTAACAATTCTTTAGTAGAAATTGTGATCCACACTTCTTCTTGTTTTGTTCCCTTTACTTGTACATTCATTTTGTAAGATTTGTTAATAGTTCCTTAAACTCTGAATCATTTATTCTCAATCCAATATTGTTTACGACACCTCTAAATGATACCGATTTAGCAGATACATGATTAGCAAATTTAATAGATAGCTCATGATCATTTGATTGCATATATGCAAATGCAAATGCAGCTAAGAATACGTCTCCAGCTCCAGAAACATCCATAAGTTCAACTGGAGTGACCAAAGAAAATATCTTATTATTCAATCTAGCACCTCTTTTCCCTAAAGTGATGATTAATCTATCATCTTTCTGCAGATGTTTTATAGTCTCATTCATTCCACAGTTTTTAAATTCTGCTTCATTTATTTTTATCCAGTTAAAATTCCATGCCCATTCAGATATACGTTTCTTCGTATCTAAAAAAGAAATTTTGGCATATTTAGCAATAGTACGTAAATCTTCAGTAGACAAAAATCCTTTATCGTAATCAGATACAACTACATAATCTGCTTCCTTTATCAGTTTCATAATAGAATCAGTTAGTACTATTTCATCTACTTTGTCATTTTCATCCACTCTTAGTAAGATATGATTGTGCAATTCTTCAACATAACGCTCTTTAATGATCGTTTTAATTGGACATACATAATTGATCTCTGTTTGGTCATGCGCATTTATCTTATTGTATAAAGATTCTAAATTCTTATAAAGATTTCCTGCCATGCCGTAGCTTTCTACTGTATATTTGGGAGTGAAAATCGGAGATGGTGCTTCCGGATTTAGTCTATTTACATCACCGTAATGAAATCTATCTGTACAACTTTCACCTATAATTACTACTTTCATTGTCATTTTATTTTGCTTGAACTAGCTGTATTAATAAAGCTAG
>Ga0302292_1000647_pt1 | contig 24177 bp, 19 predicted proteins | sample III_Fen_N2_1_FD_194553 | JGI IMG/M metagenome (GOLD analysis project Ga0302292, IMG submission 194553) | Peat permafrost microbial communities from Stordalen Mire near Abisko, Sweden - III_Fen_N2_1 | ecosystem: Environmental > Terrestrial > Soil > Wetlands > Permafrost | place: Sweden: Abisko...
GCTTATAGCTTCCGGTTTTAAATAGTAAATAGTAAATGAATAAATAGTAAATCAATGTACCTTTGAGTGTTTTTTTATTCACCCGGTTTTAAATAGTAAATAGTAAATGAAAAAATAGTACATGATAGATACCCATTCACATATATATTCAGAGGATTTTGATGCAGACAGGCATGAAGTCATTCTAAGAGCACAGGATATAGGTGTGAAGCAGATTATCCTGCCAAACTGTGATAGTGGCACACTGCCTCAAATGCTGGCGCTTGAAGCTGCATATCCCGGTTATTGCCATGCCGCCATCGGCCTGCACCCCACCAGTGTAAAAGAAGATTACAAGTACGAACTGGCGCTTATAAAATCGGAGCTGGTAAGGCGCGACTATCTTGCAATTGGCGAAATAGGCATTGACCTGTATTGGGACAAAACATGTATAGCCGAACAAACCCTGGTTTTCAAACAACAGCTGGAATGGGCGCTTGAATATCATTTGCCGGTTATTATACATGTCAGGGATTCATTCAGGGAAAGTATGGATGCCCTAATGCCATACAAAAACAGTGGATTGACAGGGGTTTTCCATAGTTTTACAGGGACACTGGAAGAAGCCCGGGAGATTATTGCTTTTGGAGGCTTCAAATTGGGGATCAATGGCATTGTTACCTTTAAGAATTCAGGGCTGGCAGGAGTGGTTGAACAAATTGACCTTACCCATTTGTTGCTTGAAACAGATTCACCTTACCTTACTCCTGTTCCTTACCGGGGAAAACGGAATGAAAGCAGTTATGTAAGCCTGGTATGCGCAAAACTGGCTGCGATATACGATGTATCTGTACAGGAAATTGACGAATTGACAACCCAAAATGCCATGCAGTTATTTACAAAACTCCCGAAAGCATTATAAATCAATCACAAATAAAATCAATTCAGCGATTAATTTTCAGAAAAATAAAATAGCTTCATATTAAGAAATTTTGATTAACTTTGCACTGCAAACGGAGAGGTGCTCGAGTGGTTGAAGAGGTACGCTTGGAAAGCGTATGTACTCCTAAAGGGTACCGGGGGTTCGAATCCCTTCCTCTCCGCAATTATAGTCTATTATAAGTAAGTTACAATTACAAGGCACTAAAAAAGGTACTAAACCACCTTATTTAGTGCCTTGTGTTTTAAGAAATATAATTGTTGTATTTTAAACTGTTCTAAAGCACTTTTTTTCTCAAACTTTCAGTCAATAACACAATCCCTGACTCAGCATTTAAATTCGGTGTTTGATTGAAGTCTTTTAGAGCATCCAATATTTCAAGTAGTTTATAGTTTTTATCCGTTACATCAAAATAGCTTTTTACGGGTTTGCCTTTTATCGTACCGACTGAAGCGTAAATTCGTTTGTCCCTCTTTGCTATTTTAATTGTTTTTGGTACCTGTGCTGTAAGAACTAGTCTGTTATAAAAACTCAGTCAAGTAATATCCGTGATTCTTTTCACTTTCTCTAACAAATATGTTTTACTAGTTCTTCTTCGTTTGGTTTTAATGTCCAAATACAGTTTGTTTGGGTTTATAAAATATACCGGAAGATACTCGTTTGATAATTTCCTTTTTTATCAACCGTTCCAATGCTTTTGTGACAGCTGCATACTCTTCCCGCTCTAGTAATAGAGCTTGGTAGTCGAAAGTTATCCCGTCCTGCAATTGCTGAATGCGTTGATCTATTTTTTTAGATCCTGTCATATCTTATGGTTTAGGTCACAAATATGCAACATTTTTTTATATATGGTCAAGTAAACGGTGCATAATACTTGACATAAAATATCAGTTGCTTTGTAAATACCGCTTTGATTTGTTCATTAAAAATGCTTGTTCATTGGCAATGAACAACTAAAAGCATTGAGCAGGTATGAAGTTTTGAATGTCCGTGATTTTTGAATGAAATAAGAAATGTAAAGATTGGATATAACTAAAATAGGTTTGCAAAAAAAGTAAAAACAATATAGGAAGATACACAACTGTCTAATTAGTGCGAAAATTCTTTTATAATATCGATTAGATAGTGGATTCTACCAGGTCAATTCCATCTCTTTTAATCATTTGTAGCTGTCGGTAGATAGGCAGGTGGTTGACATACTAATTAACAATCAATCATGCCAGCAAACTACCTGTGCAGCGGTCAAGTTGTTATGATTTCCACCACGTGCAATTCCAATTGTATTTATTTTATAAATTATTAGATTAAGTTTTCGTTGTATGTTTTTATTCGAAATATTTTTTTGTTAGCAACTTCAGGGGTGTTAAAAATCGTTCCATAAGACTACGGTTCTCCGTAATTATTTCTGCTGACCCACTCATTTCACCTGTAAATTTTAATTCTTTATTTACAGTAGTGTGTAACCCTTTGGGAAAATAAACCTCAACAGAATAATAATCGTTGTTCGATACGAGTGATATGTTTCTGGTTTTGGCCTGTAAAAGTCCAAATTCCAGATATGGGTAACCTGCCACTTTGATGTTCACTCTCTGCCCTGTTTTAATCTTACCAGAGCCAGAAGCCACCACTTTGATCTTTCCTATTAACTGCCCCGGATGACGTGAGACAATCGCAAATACTTTATCGCCGGAATTAATATATTGATTCCGTTTCCAAAAAGAATTAAAAGTTACTATTCCTGATTGTGATGCTGTCAATAAATAAGTTTGTTGCCAATTTTCAATGGCTGCCATTAACTCTTTTTGAGTAGATTTAAGTTCTGAGAATAATTGATGCTTTTCTTGTAAATATTGTATGGAAAGTTTATTTATTGATTCTTTCAATTGCGAAAACTCTACATTTTGCAGGGAGATGGAAGTTTGTAACTGTTGGAGTTCCTGCTGTTTGTTCAGATAAGTTTGTTCTGCTGTTTCCATGTCAGATGCCGAAATTATTTTCTGACTGAATAATAGCTTATCCCTTCCATAAGCCGATTTTGAAATTATTAATTCCTGTTTCTTTATTTCCAATTGTTTCTGAAGATCAGAGGAATAAATCTTTCGATTACCAATCTGTTTCAATACTGAAGACTTTTCCTGAGTATTTAGGTTTAGGGTTTGAAAATTATCATAGTTTATAGCTGCTTTTGTGAAGGCTGAGAAATTTGATTGTAAAGTGCCTAACTCAAATGATTTGATAAGCAACTCTTTCGGAATATAATAACTCGAATCGGAAACAATAACAGTTGATAATAATAGATTCAATGATTGGACATCAGTAGTTGAAGCAGAATTATCTATGACAGCCATGACATCACTCTGATGAACCTCTTGTTTATCAGAGCATACTAATTCTTTCATTTTTCCAGTAGATTTGGCAACCAACCAAACAGGTGGATTCTCAGTTGTAATAACCACATCACCTTGCACGATATCGGGATACCTAAAAAAAAAGCTACCGATAAATAATATTATAATTACACTGCAGATTATGGATATACCATATCGAATCAAGGCATGAGGCGGTCGCGACAATATCTCGTGCACCTCATCGCTGCGTAATTCTATTACCTCTAACCTTTGATGATTGATTGAATCACGCCCAGCCCCTAAAGGGGAATTGAAATTATTTTCATTTTGTTTGTTTGTTACTATATTACTCATATTGTAATTTAATAATTTGTTTAAACATTTCTTACTCCACTTTATGGGACTGGGTCATAGTTCCAGCTGGTTCTTCACCAACCGATAATAAGCTCCTTGCCTCTTAGTCAGCTCCAGATGAGTACCTATTTCAACAATCTCACCTTTTTCAAGAACTACGATCTGGTCGGCATTCTTTACGGTACTAAGTCTATGTGCTATCACAACAGAGGTCCTTCCTTTAAAGAAGCTGTGTAGGTTATTCATTATTATCATTTCATTATTTGTATCCAGCGCATTGGTGGCTTCATCCAGAAAAACAAATGCTGGATCTTTATACACTGCACGGGCAATCAGGATACGTTGTTTTTGTCCCTTGCTCAATCCATGTCCTTCATTGCCTATTTTGGTATTGTATGCTAAGGGAAGGGATTCTACAAATTCCCGAATATTGGCAGTTATAACTGCATTCAAAAGTTTGTCTTTATCAATGTACTCTATCCCGGGTGCAATATTTTTGGCTATGCTATCCGAAAAGATAAACCCATCCTGCATAACCACACCGCATCGTTTTCGCCATTCGCGTATGCTGTAGTTTTTAAGATTGTTTTCGCCCAACAATATATCACCCTTTTGTAAAGGATAAAAACCGAGTAACAGTTTTATAAGGGTGGTTTTCCCGCTACCACTGGTTCCAACTATGGCAGTCTGCTTTCCTACCGGAATAGTCAAATGAATCCCTTTTATTACAGGCTCCCCAATGGAAGTGCCATCATAACCAAAGGTGGCATTTTGAAGTATAATGTCTTTTTTTGACGGAATTTCTTTAATACGTTGCTCGTCCTTAGCCTCTTCATCCTCTTTGTCGTGCACTTCGCTCAGACGTTCCAGGCTTAACTTTGCATCCTGTGTCTCCCTTAAGAAAGATATAAGCTGATCCACAGGCCCATTCAACTGCCCGATAATGTATTGCACAGCCATCATCATACCTAGAGTCATTTGTCCATCAATAACAAGTTTAGCAACCAAGGCAGTTATAATGATATTTTTGGATTGATTAATCAATACCGCTCCCGAATCCTGATATTGAGCCAATGCCATTCCTTTAATTCTCAACCGGAACAATTTAGCCTGGATCCGTTCCCATTCCCAACGCTTTTGTTGTTCGCAGGCGTTGAGTTTTATTTCCTGCATACCGGTTACCAATTGAATCACATTGCTCTGATTGGTAGATTGTTGTGCAAAGTTTTTATGATCCAGATCAGCCCGTCGTTTCATAAACATCCATACCCACAGAAAGTAAAAAGCACTGCCTGTAAAAAAGATGGCAAAAATGGTGAAGCTATACATCAACAGGACAATACTAAAAATAAAGATATTGAAAACAGAGAATAATATGCTCAAACTCGAATTGGTGAGGTAGTTTTGGATTCGGGTGTGGTCATTGATGCGTTGAAGGATGTCACCCACCATTTTAGTATCGAAATAACCCATGTGTAAACGCATCATTTTAATGAGGAAATCAGAAATCAATGCGATATTAATACGTGTACCCAAATGCAATAATATCCAACCTCTGATAAACCCGACTGTCGAACTACTGAACGTAAGAACCAATTGAGCAATTAATATTAAATACACAAAACCAATATTCTGTGCACTAATACCAAAATCGACGATGGATTGAGTAAGGAAGGGCAACATCAACTGCAATAAACTACTAAATAGCAATCCCATTAAAAGCTGAACAATCAACTTCTTATATGGTCTTAGGTAGGAGAGAAGGAACGAAAATCCTTTACGATTTACTTTTTCGTTTTCATGTTCGTAAAAATCGGGCGAAGATTCAAGCAATAAAGCGACGCCTATATCTTTTCCATCATCTTTGGTACTAATCCAACAACGACAAAATTCTTCACGTGTATATTTCAGTTTTCCGGAGGCCGGGTCAGCAATATAAATTTTTTCATTTCCATGACTCTCTTTTATATCATATACTACAACAAAGTGCCGTTGATTCCAATGAACAATGCAAGGTAAGACTGCTGTTTTCAACTCCTTAAACGAGACCTTCACGCCCATAGTTCGGAAACCTATGTTCTCAGCAGCTTCACTGATACCCAACATAGAACTTCCTTCTTTTGTGATCATGGATTTTTGTCTCAGACTTTCTAACGAATACACACGACCATAATGAGCCGCCACCATACGTAAACAAGTAGGGCCACAGTCCATAATATCAAGTTGACGATAGAGGCAAAATTTCATTTGTTTTGTTCTATTCTATTATAATACAGGTGTATCGGAATCTTTTACTTTTCTAATTTTTGTCTCAATCTGACAAAATTAGTATTCTTTAATGTTGATATATAGAAGAGCTATATTAATTTTTTCTTATGCACTTTACACAAATTATTTTTCCCTATAACATGTTCATAATTTGAGGGAGGAGGACACAAATATTGATATAAACAATTTAAGCATGGAGCCGAATTTCTTATTTTTCGCCAAGCGCTATTTTCTATTAATTCTTTGTAGATAGTGTCCAATAAAGTTTGTTCATGTATGCATCCCAAATCAGAATTTATGTTTAAGTTTGCTTTTACAATACCATCAGACAGTATATTCAATGTACCAAAATCATTTGCGTTAAGCTTTTGATTACAGAATATCCTTCTAAATGAAACTATTTCAGAGAAAATATCATCTCTATTTATGTATACATTTTTCTCGAAGAATGCAAGGTTTTTACCAGTATAAATAGGTTCAAGAGTATAATCAAGTATTTGAGGATAAAACACTTCAGTCTCATAAAGCTGTTCTTCATTTTCAATCAGAAAATGGAAATGCGCATTCTTTTTTTTTCCATACTTCTGAATTTGCATCATAAGAAAATGGCCATCTATTGGAAAACTAACGATGATATCAATATGAACACTTTTAAAAATTGGTATTGCCTCGGCATCCACTAAATGTTTATAGTTCATCCATAGATGAAATTCAAAATTATAGGTTGAAATAACTTTACATAGTTCATTCCAATAGAGATATAATGATAAATTTCCTCCTAAAAAATTAACTTTTTCCCCTGCTGAGTGGTTTGCTTGAACTAAAATTTTATCAATAGTTTTAGGAGATAAGCATTTATTATCTTGTTTTTTCTGACAGCATTTCACTTGTTTGTAGTATTTGTCACAAAATGGGCAAGACTCTTCACAATCTCCATTTAAAAATATATTTAATTCTGATAAATATTGAATAATCCAATCTCCAATAAAATCCTCCCCTTGTTTAATAAGTTTATCAACATCTTTTTGGAGATTTAGCACAGGCAATAGATTAATAGGTCTCTCAATGCTTTCATTTATTTCTGTAAGACATCCCATTAGCTTATTCACTATACTATGAATAAATGATAAGACTACTACATCATAATTGTAAGGTATAAGTTCTACTACACCCAAACTTTCAGGAGAGTATATCTTTTTTATAAGTTGAATACAAAAAGCGTTTTGAGTTTCTAAAACTAATCCTTGCCTTGTGTCATACAGAAGCATCTTTTCTTCATGGGCACATGAAACATATATATGGGGATATAAGTAAAACCAATATTTTTTATTTGAATCCATATGTAACTATTATTGAAAAATTACTTCATTCATTATACGTGAGTATGCTTCAGGATTTCTACTAAAAAAACTCAATTGATTATTCTCATAGCGTTTGAAATTTGTTTTATTCATATAACCATGACAATTAACTACAGCACCATCTATATTTGGCAAATTAAACATACATTGGATACAAGCACGCCTATTATAACAAGATTTACATTGTCCATTTATTTTGGCATAATACAGATTATATTTATCAGCGATTTTCTGAAAGTCAATATCTACTCCTTTGTCTGAAATATTACCCAAAGAAAACTGATGTCCAATCCGTTCACAGGGTAATATCTTACCATTAACTGTCACAAATATTTTTCTACTAAAGGGGATACAGGTTCCCGTTGGATACGAATTTTCAGGCATCCTTTTACCATATAACAATTCATTATAGTCTTTATAGACAAAATCAGAATACTGCATCAAATAAGTGCCAGCACTATTATATGTGGAAGCTGACATAAATAGCGCTGATTCAATTTCTGAATAGTTTTCAGATTGAAATAGATTTTCTGTTGCATTACGATACATATTCCAAAATTCACTTTCTTTATTTGGGCGTACACCTACATTATTCAATTGTCCGATACGTGGAATTTTATTGTAATGTTCATGAAAAAAATGATAAATACTTTTCACTGTATTTTTATTATGAAGAACAGCATTGAAATTTACATGTTTGTCAAAATACTCAGGATACTTCTTTCTACAAAGTTCAACATTCTTAATTATATTTCTAAATGCAGGTCTGTTTTTTTTGTCTATACGATAAGCCGTATTTTCTTCATCTCCATCCAAGCTAATTAATAATTTAAAGTTATGTAATACCAAATAATCTATATGTTTATCTAGAAAAAGGGCATTGGTGGTCATTGTAAAAGTAAATGTCCTCGTTTTACAATGTAGTGCTTCAATGAAATCAACGACACTCTGAATTAATTTCATATTTAATAATGGTTCCCCTCCATAAAAGCTGATATATACATTTTTGTTTTGAGAACAATTATATTCTGAACTCCATAAAGAATCTAAGTAAATTAGTAAATTTAAAGCATTGTTGCAGGACATTTTTTTTTTCACTCGAGGATCGCGATCATTATAGAGATCCCCATAACAGCAATATGAACAATTAAGATTACATAAGTCTGTAACTTCAAATGTTATTTGAGGAGTATTAGTTAAAGATAAAACAATATCCTCAGGTGTTATATATCTACTTAACTTTGTCATAATTTTAATTTAACTATTCTTGTTCTATCGGATTGTAAGGGTATACTAAACTTTTTATTAGCTTAATTGGATCTCCTGCAACTGGTTGGTCAATACTGATTAAATAATTATAAGTATCCAGACTCATTCTTTTGGCTATTTTTTGCAATTGTAACCTTTCGATAGGCTCATATTTCCATTTCCAATATTTAATAGGAGTATTTTGCTTTGCTTGCTGAATCCCGATACATTCAAAAACATAGTGATCTCTGTTATCTTTAATGAGAAGTATCAGTCCTGGTAACCCTCCGAATTTCCAGGGACCTTCTGGTAATGGAATGTCTTTTGTAAACCAGGCCTCATATGTTCTGCCACGAAACCTTGTTATAGCTTTTTGACATGAATAGGATAATATATTCCCTTTCACGGATAGGAGTGTCCACTTCATCGGACTGATATCTTCTTCATATTGATATATCGGTCCTTTCAAGATTGAACGATATGTTATCATACTTTTTTTTGTTGCATAATCTTTGTACACATCCATTGGAGGGACACTCTTTTTTTGACCAGGAACAACCTGCGCTCCCTTTTTAATCCATGCTGTAGCAACAGAATCTGCATCATACATTGTCTTGGAATAGGATTTGGAACAATGGCGACCTATTTGGAGGACAATGATGTCTTCTTCTGTTGTTCGTTTTATAGTATCCTTTACAAACTTCAACTTGTATGTAACGATATGAGATACCGTATCAATAATCCTGTATTTCTCAATGTTTTGGTTGAATGGTTTTGGTTGAGCCATTATACACATTAAAGGTAACATGGAGACTATAACTATAATTAAATAATATTTCAGATATTTTTTTGTGTAAATCATTTGTATTTATTGTATTAAGCAAATTAGTATGCCTATGATTGAGATGATGCTTATATAAAGCATCATCTCAATCTGCTTTGACTATCTCATAGCATATGATTATGGAAAAAATGTTCCTCCACCGGTACTATCATAGCCACCAGCGTTATTTGCATTTCCATTATCGGCAATCGATGAGCCGCCTGGTGTACCTGCGTATCTACACGCACAAGTACAGTTACCACCTCCACCTTTTAATATTTCAAGGTCACGATTTGTCATCTTTTCTGATGATAGCTTGGTTAGCTTTATTTTATTTAAATTTTTCATTATAATATAATTTATTTTATTAGTTAAAATAGTTATTTTTATTAGTCTTGTAGCTCTTGTCGACTTAACAACACGAAAAAGAAATCGGCAAGAGCAAAAATACTTAAGTTAGTTTTGCATAAAAAATGAATGTCATGCATAATTGCTATTCCCATATTTAAAATAATTTAAATTGCACATTAAGTATCACTGCTGCCGGTCGAATGCTATATTCTGAATAATAAGAATTCAGGTTGCCATACCATGCAGAAACGTATTTGGAAGTATTTAGGATGTTTGTCCAATCAAGCGAATAACGAACATTTTTGTATGTATGAGCCAATGCCAAATCTGCCAGTGAGAAGTTTTTGTGACCTTGCAATGCGCTATTGTAATAATGTTCAAAGGAGGCATTTAGATTAATATCAAATGGTAAGGATAAATTTAGTTTTGCCCATTGGTTTATTGACTGAATAGAAGGATATTTCTCTCCTGTACTTAGATCGCTGTTACTACTTCTCCATAGAGCCCTGTATTCAGCAATCAACCATTTTGTTAGGTTCATGTTTGCCGATAAGTTTGTACCGAACCATTGATTTTGGTAATTCACAAGCAAATTTTGGCGTAATTGATCACTTTGTTCTTTACTCCAATTTATATCTGCTGAAATCACAAGTTTTTTCCAATCGAAGCCTTTGCTCATTCGACCATTTAATAAAAAAGAATTCCCTGAATTAGGTTGACTGTTTAATTGCGTTATGGTAAGTATTCCGTCAAATGTTTGTCCGTATATTACATTACTATGGGAATGGACAAAAGAGATACTCCCACCTGCAAAAAACATATTTAAAATGTTCTTATACGAAATCCCGGATAAAACAGCCATGCTATTTTTATCAGCGAGGGATGTCTCATATCGGTTGATGCTACGGTAGTTTTGCAAGATGTAACCCGTGTATAGCTTTTGCACATTTGGACTTTGCGTATAGAGCCGTCCGGCAGCATTTAATTCCAATTGGTTAGTTGGGCTATATTTAACTATGAATGAAGGCTGAAAGCAATACTTTCTATCTTGATTTGTTTTATTCTCTAACATATTGTTGATAGATGTATATCGATACGTAATGGGAGAAAATAGATTAATTACCCAATAATCAGAATTGTAACTTGCATCTAATGAGGGTCCGGCATTGATACGCACGAGCGAGATACTATTTTGCATTTTTTTTTCAGAGATTGTTTTTGATGTCCCATCGCTTCTGTTTATATCAAAACCGGAGTGGAGCACCTGGTTTTCAACATTCAAATTTATAGTCGGATTAAGGTGTACATCGCCAATAACTATTCCTGAAAGTAATGAAAAACGATTGCTTGATACAAATGAATTATAGCGTACATTGTGTAGTAACGAAGAGTATTCTGTACTGTCGTTGAATAATACCGGATATAATCCGGGTTTGACAATAAGGTGTTGCGGTTGTGAACTGAATGAATTTTTCACCAATACTTCTACTCCTTTTTCGTTTTCTCCACGTTTAATCCAATGCGTGGTATTGTTAACACTGAGAGTATTATTGTTGAGTGTCTGGTCTATATCCTGATTGGTTATTACTTTACCGATTCCGTTATTCCATTTCCCCTCAATGGTCAAATAATTATTAAAATATATTCGGTCTTTGTTTAATGTGTAACGAAATTCACTGTTCAGATTATTTGTGATAGTGCTTGATGAAATATCTTCTGAAACAACGTGCATACTGTCGCCTGGTAATAGATATAATGTCCGCTCTAAACTATGGCGATTCTCTTTGTTGTGGTAATAAATAAAATTGAGATTCATTTCAGCACCATTTGTTAACTTCCATAAATTATTTAGAGTAGCCGTATGAGTGGTGTTGAAATTGTACCTCTCAAAACGTATATCTGGAGGAGTGGGCTGCTGTAAATTGATTATTTTTAGATTGTCATTCTGATTGTCGTTCGAAAATGAACGTAACTCTTTGATAATATCTGTTCCGCTGTTATTGGTTTTTAAAGTGACAATGTGCTGTCTCTTTTTTCCAAAATACATTCCGGTCAATTCTTCCTGCCATAAAGCATTGTTGTCAAATCCAATACCCAATCTTGCCATCAAGGTAAAGATTCCTTTTCGACCATTCTTGATTTTTAGATTAATGGATGCTGCATCTACAAATTGTGTGTTTTTTAATGCTTTAATCGGTTGGTGATGTTCAAGAACCTGTACCGTTGAAATGTCATCAACAGAGATATTGTTAGTTGCAATACCGTACCGGCCATCCAACAAATTAAGATTTTCTATGTAAAATTTGTTGATAGGCGTGCCATTGTAATTGATTTGTCCGCTTTCTGCTACTTCAATACCTGGCATTTTTTTGAGTACATCAACTAACATGATATCTTTTTTATCTTTAAAAGAGGATACTAAATAATTAACGGTATCTTTATTCCCCCATATTTTAGCAGGTTTAGCCTCTACTTCACGAAGAGATATACTACCCTCTTCTGCTATGAAATTGACAACTTGTGTGTGGTTTTCTATGACTTTCATTTGACGCTTTATATTAAAGCTCCAGATTGAAACAAATAGTTTTTGCTCTTTCCCGGAATAACTCATTTCATATTTCCCGTCTTTATCAGTCATCGCATATGCAATTACAGTACTATCAGACATTTGCAGAATTGTTACAGAAATATCAGAAAGTCCCTTTTTCGTACTATTTTGTACTTTCCCGGAAATCATCGACTGGTAATTTACACCAAATGTATTTACAAAGGATAAAAGTATCACTAATATATAAAATGTTGTTTTAGATTGAAATATTCGCCTTTGCATAAATCAATAGTTAAATTGTATTTTGAATCTCTACTAATTGAATCAATAGAATTCTTATATATATCAAGAAATATTTTTGTTTTGGTAACATATTAGCATTGAAAAAATCTTACCTTCAGTTCTTGCTTGCATAAATTAAAGTGTCATTTAGAACAAATTATTGTTGTAGAGTCTCTTGAAATGAATTTAATCTAATTTCTTTAAACCGATAACTTTATTCTCAGAATGATCATAAATAGTCATAGTCTTTTTGTGATTTCAATATGAGCTAACCATTCTTTGACGTTGAATGATGGGCATTCTTTATTTACATTTGGAAAATCTCGATGTCCTAAAATCTCAGCATTCGGAAACCTTTTCTTTAACTCAAAAATTAGATTTAATTGTGCAATGATCTGTACTGGTGTTCGGTTGTCTGTTGCTTTGCCATTTGCATCAATTCCCCCTATATATGAAATATGAATACTATTCGCATTGTAGCCGTAAACTCCATTTGCTATTTTGTTTATATTCAATAGCTGACGAATTATTCCGTTCGAACTAATTAAGTAGTGATAGCCAGGATTTTCCCAGTTTAAGATATTTCTCCAATAATTTAAAATTGATTCGATACTAGTTTCTTGACTCGTAGCAGTACAATGAAGTACGATGTATTGAATTTTTCTCATAACGATGATACATAAATTAATTTAAATCGCTACTTAGTGGTCCTACCAAAATGGCTATTTATATATTCTAACAATTCTGTTTTTGAGCTTTGTTTAGTCAATAAAAGCTCTTTTTTTGCGTAGTTGAGATGAGTACTAGAACGGAAAGTACTATTATTACCTCTAGGATGAGATAGATGAAATAAAGAACCACAACAACACTGTATTTTATAATCCAAAATATTCCATCTAAAATACCGTTCAAAATCTTCATCTCCCCACCCATAAAATTTCTCGTTTTCCATTCCTCCTCTTATATAAACTTCCTTATTAACAAACATTGCCCCTCCCTTAATCTGAACACCATACATTAATGGCATTTTATTCACATTGCGAGTTAATACTCCATAGTTTTTCTTTAATAGAAATAGTTCCCTTATACTGTTAGTTGTATCAAATACATGCCCATCATAAGGATAAACTATATCATATCCATCACGCAAACAATTTACCGCATTCAGAATTTGTGGTATCGGAACAATGATATCAGCATCTAATGTTCCTATAAGAGAGGTTGTTGACATACAGGTTAATATGTTTTGGTATTTTGTCTTATGAAATACAGGATCTTTATCTTCCACAAAAACATATTCGACCCGTTTATTTAATAGCTTGGGAATGATGCCATTGTCATATGAATTGGCATGCAATACTTTAATGTTGGTATCAAAGTATTGTAATAAATATTTAATAACGATCATCAAATTTTCAATTCGTACTATTGAATCAGTTCTTATTGGAATAAGAAAAGTAAAATCTCGTAAATAGGTTTTCATTCTCTATGGTTTTGATTTGCAATATTTGAATTTCGTGAATAGTCTTGATAGGCAAGGGTAACGCCAACTAAACCATAAGCAAGACTTGTATATAAACTACTGTAATGGTAGTTTTCATCTGATATATTATCCCATAATACCGATTGTGTGATTTTTTGAGAGAACTGTTTTTTATCTGAATCAGTCAAATATCCATACTGTTTGAAAATATAGTATAAGCCTGATAGCCCATTGTTAGGTAAAATATTTTTGTTTCTAAACTCCGATTCAATCGTGCGGTTTACATTCCTCTGATTTAGCAAAAGTTTTATATGTCTTTCCCATGTGGCATCCATGTGATATTGATTAGCAAGTTTCATCGAGAGTCCTAAAAAAAAACGATTGCTTTGTAAGTAAGGATATGTTGTTAATAGCATTTCGTGCATTTCGTCCCATATTTTTTTTATTTTATAGTTGTAGAATCCCAAGTCATATACTTTACCTAACAAAGTTAAATAAAGTGGGAGAAAATATTCAGTTGGCAAGAAAATAAAGGATTCTGAATATTTTTCTGTAAAAGGAATAGCTTCAATTCTGTTGATGCAATTAATTACAAAATCTTGATATATAAAACGCTCATTATTTAGTAAATTTACTTCTTGCAATCTCTTACAAAAATAAAGAGATACAAATACTATGATTCGTATTTCATCACCTGATAGCATTCTTGAATCTGATAAGAATTGTGCACATGTATCTCGATAGATTTTTTCTTCTGGGTCTTTCAATATAGTATTAGTATTACCTTTGATAAAATTATTTTCTATTAAATAATTAATGCCAAAGCAGACCCCAGTTAAGCCTTTTTGAAAATCAATCTCCATGTCATCGCTGATGTTAATCACTACTAAATTAAGTAGTCTCTCGGCAAATTTGTGATATCGCTTTTCTTGGAAATAACGATTTTGATAATAGAAGTAAATACATAATCCCATCTTTCCATCAAATAAGCCATTAGGTATTTTCTCAATGTCTATTGTTAATAGATCTTCATTAAGCATTTTGATTCGCCTTTGCATTACTTTGTCGGAGATTTCGCCTGTAATATTCATATCCTACAATTAATGTTTATATTGGTGTTTAATTACTTACATTAAAATCTAATATCCCGAAAACTGGTGCAAATATGATTTTGGTTTCGATCTCCTTTTGTTTAATTACTGAAATGAGTTCTTTATCTCTCATGATTTTCGCATAAGTTTTTAGGTGGTGGTTCAAATTAATTCTTAGTTGATGCGTTTTATCGCGCAAGGCTTCATCAAAATAGATTGGTCGTGGAATGATATAAGTAAGTGTTAATATTTCTGTCAATGAGAGTTTGAGAATATTTTTCCCGAAATAATAAGTACTTGCCTCGTCAATTCCGTAAACATTAGGAGCGAATTCAATAATATTCAAGTAAAGTTCAATAATCGTCTCTTTGCTTATCCTGTAATAATTTTCTAACAAAAGGGAAATAATACTTTCTTCCACTTTTCTTGTCAATGTTCGATTCTGTGATAAAAAAAGATTTCGTACCAGTTGCATTGTTATTGTGCTGGCACCTCTTGCAATTTTTTTTTGTTCTATGTTTTTTTGTAAAGCGTATCCGATGTAACCAGGACTAATGCCATGATGATACCAAAAATCGGGGTCTTCCGTACAAATAACTGCATTGATCAGATTCTTTGATATACTCTCATAGGGGACATAATTTCTTGTCTGATCCTTACTAATCCTTTCCATGAGTGTCTTCCTAAGATAGAAGTTATCCACCCTGAACTCTTTCTCTTTTTGCAAAGGAAAGTTCTTGTGATACAAAGAAAAACCGTTATTCTTGATAGATGCATCGAAAAAGGTAATACTATTCTTCTCCCTTTTTTTCTGCTGATAGCAATATACAGACAACTTGTCCTCAGAATAGCTTTTCTTTAGCATATCGGACATCAAATGGTCTTGCAACAAGTTAATTAGGTCATTCCATTCGATATCTCTCAATTCAATATATATATCCGAAGTTTGTTTTTTACTTATATTTTGGAAGAACAAAGAGATACCACCCAGATCCATACATGCAAGTTTTGTTTGATTTTGTATTTTGAATGTAAATATCACTTTATCAGCAACAAAATGTTTTTCTGATACGAAATCTATTTTCCCGTAGATTCCTGTCAATTGCATCTCTCCCACCAAAGCTATATTCAATATACTTTTCCATGCCGATATATGTAATACAATAGAAGTTATCTCGAGAAATTGAAGTTTAAAATTCGGACTTGTTAAAATTACTCGAATTAAACATAGTTTATTTAAGCCTGAAAATTTCAATTCCCCAATTGATATACATATTCCCCTTCTAGCGAATAGTTTTATTATCTTCTCTTGAATGTACTTTCTTGCTTCAACTCTTTTCACAATGAAGTTATTTGTATTTTAAAGATTGTTGAATTTTCATGAGTTAATTGGCTACGAAGCGAAACAATTAAATTATTTTCAATTAGCAACAGTCGCATCATTACTGCTCAATAACATTCTAACATTCTAAAATTATGAAATTGTTTATTCTTTCTATTTATTTTTTAAATCCGACAGTCCGAGGTTAAACGGACTGTCGGTCAAGTTCAAGACAAGTTACTATATTCATCAGGAACTATTACAAACAGTTTAAAATATTAAGATTGTAGATTTTATTCAACCCAAACTGTTGTTGTTGTTCCATCAGGGTTTGTTACTTCAACCCAAACCCCTCCATCTATTTTTCTCATTTGTAAAGCATCCAATTGCTGAAAATTTGACGCCATTTTTTCTTTTTTCATACGTTTTTTTTTAAGATTAATTGATGCTACAATATTAAAACAATTAATTTTAACTATTTCTAATTATTTTCTCATATTTCTCTCATTAATTTCTAATTTTTACTACTTTTGATGTTAAATATCAAACTTTTTGTAAATGCCCTAATAAACATTACTCTATTTTAAAAGTGTTAATGAATAATAATACATAAGTTTTCATGAAAATTAGAATTATTACTTATTTGTCCGTCTTAGGAATTATTTTTATATTGTTGTCACAGGCTTATATTGTTTATGTAAATTATAGTGAGACCAGGTTTTTTTTGACCCGTGAATCGGATGTGGTTTTGGAATCAGCTTTCAGGAAGGAGCTAAGTGGAAGAGTGAAAGCTTATAATCATTTAAGGGGTGAAGATAATCTGCTAATACCGCCTCGCCCAACAAAAAGTAATACGAAGAAAGTGGATATGAGAGGACTGAATAATATCGGAAACAATTCACTGGGGGCGATTGATCTGGCAATAAATAATTTAATAAGCACCCTGAATCCTTTAAATATCTCCAGGCTAGATAGTATTACCGCAGATCTGCTCCGGACACAAAACATAAATTCGGTTTATCTGATCAATATAATTGATACCAGATCGAAAACAATTTTGGAACAATCGAAAAAAGATTTTAAGACTACCTTTTTTGCAATCCATTCGAAACTGATGCTGATCGATTTTCAGCGTCAGAAATCTCTGCAACTGGTATTGATCAATCCTTTTGCCAGCATATTCAAACGGATGGGTACATTATTGGTAGGTTCACTCCTTATATCACTTTTTTGCTTTTATGGATTATGGTTTTTGTTCCAAACGCTTGCCCGTCAAAGGAAATTGATGGAAGTAAAGAGTGATTTCTTTGGAAATACTGCACATGAGTTGAAGCGTCCGGTTGCGCAATTGCATTTGGCACTGGAAGCGCTGGCTAAACCGGCAATTCTCAATAATGAAACAAAGCGTAAACGTTATCTGGCAATTTCTATCGATGCTACCCGCGATATGTCGGAGAAAATTAACATGATTATGACTTTGTCAATGGCCGAGGAAGGTGTATTCAAACTGAATTATTCCAATTTTAATCTGTTGGAAGAAGTACTTAAACTAAAGGACCAATTTACAACTGTTGCCGATAAGGAAGTGAGTATACTGATTGAAAACAGTATGGACGAATATAAAATCGAAGCGGACAGAGATCATCTCCGTCAGTGCATGGCTAACCTGATTGATAATGCCATTAAATATTCAGGCAGTTCGGTACAAATTTTCATCACCATGCAAAGACTGAATGATTCGTTGAGTATTTCGTTTAAAGATAACGGAATAGGTATTGAACAGGACAAAATTAACACTGTGTTTGAAAAATACACCCGGCTAAGCACTGCAAAAGATTCACCAACTGGATTTGGTATTGGACTTAGCTATGTGAAAGCCGTGATTGAAAAACATGCCGGAAGGATTGAAGTGTTAAGTGAAATAGGGGAGGGGAGCGAATTTACCATGTTTATTCCTGTATAAGAAGATGATTCTCTATCAGGCATTATTTTTTTTAATGATAGCTAACTTTGCAAATGTGGCGAATTCGGATATTGAATAAATAGCATATATACCGTTAATTAGCTTGATTATATTTTTTTGGTTTTGAATAATCCAATATATGTTTATATTTTTTGCCGTAGCAATTTATAACTAAAATGTAACATTATACCTTTTATTTATACGGTATTATTTATGAAAAAAATTCTTTTAATAGAAGATGATGCCAACCTGGCATTTATGCTTACTGACGGAATGGAGAGTGACGGCTTTGAAGTGCTTCATATAGATGAGGGAGAAACAGCATTAAACTCATTTGTCAGTTTTAACCCGGATATTGTTTTACTTGATGTAAATTTGAATGGGAACATAAACGGTTTCGAAATTGGTAAAAATATACGAAAAACTTCTCAGATACCGGTAATTTTCACAACATCGCGTGCACAGATAGCTGATATGCAACAAGGATTCGGAATTGGAAACGTGGACTACCTGAAAAAACCATTTGGTCTGCGGGAATTAATTCTGAGAATCAACGAAATGATTTCGCGTTTTCCGAAACAGGTTCAACCAGAGAAAAATTATCAAATTGGAGAATTTTTTTTTAGTCCATCTGAACAAAATCTCATAATTATCGAAGAGAAAGTCAGATTACAAAGAAACGAGTGTGCTGTTCTTATCTTATTGTGCGAAAATAGAGGAAAAGTGGTAAACAAAAAAGATATACTCGAGGCAGTGTGGAATGACGAACCCGATTTGAAGCAAAAGGAAGCTTCCCTTCATAATATACTTTCTTCCCTTCGGAGTAAACTAAGAAAAGATGAGAAAATCGTTGTTGAAACAATTCCTAAGATAGGATGGATGTTGAAAGTGCTTAGTTGAACAATATTTTTCCTTAAACCACAACTTGTACGATGTACCTTTGAGAGTTTGCCGTCCAGACCAGGTGTCCGGACGGCTTTATTTTGTTTAAATAGACCAATCTTTTTGATTGTTTAAAACTATTTATCTTAAATGTAAGGTGGAATGGATATTTATTGTATTTTTGGAGGTCAATTGAAAGAATAGTAAGCTTAGCGAAGCCTACAGCCCCTGACTATCCCAAGCTTAAAACCTTCGGGTTAGAATATACATCATGCCCCCGGCATTTATGGGTTCAAAAAATAAGTTCCGGAGGAACAATCGATGTTGTACCAATGGGATTTATTCCGTTGCAAGAAAAGAAAACAGAAAAGAAAACAGAAAAGAATGTGCCTGATCCAGGATATCGGTCGTGCCTACGGCACTGGATGTATTAGCTTCGGGTTCTGTTATCCCCGGGGTTAAAACCTCCGGGTTACAATATATTTCATGCCTACGGCATTGATTTGTGCAAGAAGCAAGTTCCGGAGGAACGAACGAGATTCGGGTTACGTTATTTCCCGGGGTTAAAACCTCCGGGTTACAATACATTTCATGCCTCCGGCATTGATTTGTGCAAGATGCAAGTTTCGGAGAAACGAACGAGATTCGGGTTACGTTATTTCCCGGGGTTAAAACCTCCGGGTTACAATATATTTCATGCCTCCGGCATTGATTTGTGCAAGAAACAAGTTCCGGAGGAACGAACGAGATTCGGGTTACGTTATTTCCCGGGGTTAAACCTCCGGGTTACAATATATTTCATGCCTACGGCATTGATTTGTGCAAAAAGCAAGTTCCGGAGGAACGAACGAGATTCGGGTTACGTTATTTCCCGGGGTTAAAACCTCCGGGTTACAATATATTTCATGCCTACGGCATTGATTAGTGCAAAAAGCAAGTTCCGGAGGAACGAACGATATTGTAGCAATGGAATTTATTCCGTTGCGTAAAAGATCGATGTTATCGCAATGGAATTTATTCCGTTGCAAAAAAAAACGATATTGTTGCAATGGGATTTAAATAAGTTTACAAACAAAACCTTAAACGATTATGAAAAACATGTTGGACGGAAACGGGCAGGAAGAACTATGCCTGAGTGAAAAAGAGATTTTCAGGAAGATATGGATGACGCCACGAACGGTGTTTAAATTTATCAATGAAACGAATTACAATAAGTTAACTACCGGATTATTGATTTCTGCCGGGATATCCAGTGCGCTGAATGTTGCATCGAACAGGGATTTAGGCGATTATATACCGTTGTGGGGTGTGCTGATAGCATGTATGCTTGGAGGAGCTGTATTGGGTTGGATATCATTTTATATCTATGCCGCTTTGCTGAGCTGGACTGGGAAATGGCTAAAGGGAGTTGGTAATACAACATCATTGTTGAGAATGTTGTCGATTGCCTATATTCCATCGCTGGTTATTATCTTCATTTTTAGTATGCGTATGGCGCTGTATGGCAATGAAGTATTCCAAAGTAATATTGATATTTATGGCAAAGGAGTAATTACTATTGTGGTATACGCGTTTTCTGCCTTTGTACAGGTAGCCATCGGTATATGGACATTGGCCATCCTGATAATCGGGATATCGGAAGTCCAGAAGCTATCGATATGGAAATCCATACTAAATCTGATATTGCCTGTTATAGTTTTGATGGTAATGTATCTGCCGATTTCAGCATTAGCGTTTGTCATACGGGAATTATTGAATTGAAATGAATCATTTAATTAAAGATCATAGGTTCATAGGGTGTTGCCCTATGCCATTTTAAAGAGCCCTTCGGACAATTAATTTAGGTGCTTATGAAATTTTAGAAAGTTCGACGGGCATGTGATTTAGAATCAGCCCGAAGGGCCAACGTATTTTAGCATTGGGCAACACCCAATGATTGAGATTGAGAATCCAAATTATGACTGGGATTCACATAATGAATAGAATCATTTAATCCGGATGAATTACACAAGACATATTTCAGAAATTTAAATACGAACTAGAAAAACAGAATACCTTATGGCATTTGGACTTACCCGTAAATTTGTAATGGATTTTAATCCGGGAGATATCACAACGGAAGAATTCCTGAAAATAGCAGTAGCTACAGCAGAAAAGCTGGATTGGAATATCAGCCAACTTACCGATAATGGATTTGTTGCCAACACTAAATTGTCGTTCAACTCTTTTGGGGAGGAATTCAGAATAACCATTCAGGATGGCAAGGCTGAATTGAAAAGTGAATGTATAGGATCGCAATTGGTGGATTGGGGAAAGAACAAAGCCAACACATTGCTTTTTATCCAATGTTTCGGGGAACTCCAGGAAATACTAACCGAAGAGGAACTGGCAAAGCCCTATGACGCACTGAAAACATACATAGCATTGAACGAAGACAACCCGTTGATCAAAACCCCGGGAACGGCAATAGATAAGATAAAAGAATTCCTGTTTTTGTTTAAACCGGGTGCCGGATACTACGTAACACCCATCCTGATCGATCTGAACATACTTGTTTTTCTGCTGATGATTATCAGTGGCGTGAATGTGTTTATGCCTGATGCGGACAGTTTGATACTTTGGGGAGCAAATATACGTCCTTTTACTACCGGAGGTGAATGGTGGAGATTACTCACCAATTGTTTCCTGCATATTGGCATCGTACATCTTTTGATGAATATGTATGCCTTGGTGTATATTGGAGTCCTGCTGGAACCACATCTGGGGAAAGCACGGTTTGCAACTGCATATTTTTTAACCGGAATAGCAGCCAGCATTTGTAGCCTGTGGTGGCACGAACTTACTATTAGTGCCGGAGCATCAGGGGCTATTTTTGGCATGTATGGTGTATTTTTGGCAATGCTCACCACCAACCTGATTGACAAGGCTTCACGTAAACCATTATTGTTGAGTATAGGCATTTTTGTATTTTACAACCTGGCTTACGGCATGAAGGGGGGTATTGACAATGCTGCCCACATTGGCGGGTTGGTAAGCGGGTTGATAATAGGGTATGGATATTATCCCGGCTTAAAAGTGAAGCCTGATGCATTTCAGGAATATGATATTAAGAAAACAAGTATCGGCATCCTGTCATTTGTAATATTGTTCTCTTGCTATCTTGTCTACCTTCAAGTACCAAAGGATGTTGAAAAAAGGTTTCTAACGCGACAGGATTTGGAAAAATATGATATAGCAAAATATGACGAGAAAATGTATGAATTCATGTCTTCGGAAAGAGAAGCATTAAGTGTACTGAGACTACCAAAAGATACACCAAAAGAACAGTTGTTGTATGAAATTAAAAACCGTGGGATCTATTACTGGAATGATAATATCCAATTGATTTATGAAGCAGAAAAATACAATCTGCCACCGTACCTCCATCAACGTAATAAAATATTGTTTGATTATTGTACCCTGAGGATTAAAAGTTATGAACTACTGTACAAATCGGTAGAGAACAAAACAGACTTATTTCAACCACAAATTGAAGACCTGAATAAACAAATAAAAAAGTTGATTACAAAATTATCAGAAAAATCGAGTTGAATAATATATCATTAGCTGTTTTGAAACAGGCAGATGAGCAAAAGAGAGAATAAGTCTGAAGGACCATATACAATGATTGGGAATAGGATAATGATTGGGGTTTTATATCATAGGGTGTTGCCCTATGCAATTATAAAAAGCCTTCTGGCAATGTGTTGATTGATTGAGTGGAAAGAAAAGAAGTAGTGCGTAGCAGGATCGAACTGCTATTATCGGATTGAGGAACCGAACTCCTAACCATTAGAGGAACGCACCATGGTAATCGTCCTGAATAAGTAACGACATACAAAATTAGGCATTTTACTAATGCAAACAACATTTTAGCCCTGTTAATTTTGTGTTATTTACTAAAGCTTAAAACCATCGGGGTACAATATTGTTCATTTTAATGAAACAACAGAACTGTTTGTTGGATAAATCAGGACAAGAACGTACTGAAATTTAAGGTACATACTTGTAAAATTCAGTACCTTTGAGCATTCAATTCAATATAAAGTGAAACTACAAGTTCCGTAGGAACGACCGATATTGTAACAACGGAATTTATTCCGTTGATGATAGCACCAGATGATGACACCAGATGATGACACCAGATGATGACACCAGATGATGACACCAGATGATGACACCAAATGATGACACCAAATGATGACACCAGATGATGACACCAGATGATGACACCAGATGATGACACCAGATGATGACACCAGATGATAGCACGAGATGATAGCACCAGATGATGACACCAGATGATGACACCAGATGATAGCACGAGATGATAGCACCAGATGATGACACCAGATGATGACACCAGATGATGACACCTGATGATGACACCTGATGATGACACCTGATGATGACACCATAGCATGCATAAAAACGATATAATATGAAGAACAACACCCAGATAAAATGCCCGAACTGCGGCACATCGATCGATGTACAGGATATTCTGGCCCATCAGTTGGAAGACGAGATCAAGCAGAAATACCAAAACCAACTGGCGGAAGAAAAGAAGAAATACGATGCAGAAGTGGATGGGTTGAACAGGGCTAAGGAACAGTTTGAGCTGAAGAAGAAACAGGAAAATGAGCTTTTCCAGGACCGGCTGGAGAAACAACTGAAAGAGGACCGGAAAGCAATAGAAGAAAAGCTGAAACATAAATTCAGGGAGGAGCAGTCGGAGCAGTTTAACGCACTGCAGAAAGAACTGAACGAGAAGTCGGAACAGGTGAAAGAACTGAACCGCACAAAAGCCGAGATAGAAAAGCTGAAACGGGAAAAGTCTGAATTAAAGGAGGTGGCGGAAGCGGAAGCCCAGAAGAACCTGAGCGAAACCCTGGT